>ENA-OPCY01002122-OPCY01002122.1-human-gut-metagenome-genome-assembly--contig:-NODE-2122-length-10035-cov-1.574749_pt1 | contig 10035 bp, 2 predicted proteins | sample MGYA00241568_ERZ501487 | MGnify/ENA primary metagenome ERZ501487 (study PRJEB25962, sample SAMEA2042574) | human gut metagenome | biome: human gut; feature: human-associated habitat; material: faeces... | reverse complement strand
TATCATGTCGGCTACGACACCGTTGAGCAGAAAGGAAACTGCAAAGCTGATCGCTACAGGTAAGACTTCTCCGTTGCCACTGGATGAAATTTCAGATGCATTATCCATGGATACAGGATTTGTAGTACATGGAAGATATGATCTGGAAACTCAGAGCGGAATCGGTACAAGAGCCGGCCTGACAGAAGAACAGAAGAAATTATTCTCTTATTTTGTTCCTGTGCGTGGCATGAGCGAACAGTTAGTAGATGTTCTGGAGCAGGATAAGAACTGTACAAACCGGAAGGGAACGTCGAAGACAGGAAATCTCCTGATTATTGGAGATAAAGGAAATGGCAAGACTGTTCTTGCAGTAGATGTAGTTAAAGCAATCCAGAAGCAGAGAGAGATCCGTCAGGGTAAGGTAGCAATCGTGACAGGAGAGTCCCTGAATAAGAAAAAGATCGGAGATATTTTCGATAAATTATACGGTGGTGCTTTGATCATTGAAAAAGCAGGAAAGATGAATGAAAAGACAGTCGCCAAGCTGAACAGGGCAATGGAGCGTGATACAGGAGAACTTCTGATCGTGCTTGAGGAACAGAGAAAGCCGTTAGATCGTCTGCTTTCCTCCAACCGTGAGTTCAGGAGAAAGTTTACTTCCCGTCTGGAAGTGCCGATCTTCATTAATGATGAGCTTGTAACATTTGGTCAGACTTATGCCCAGGAGAATGGTTACAAGATTGATGAAATGGGTATTCTTGCTCTTTACAGTTGCATTGATTCTCTTCAGAGAGAAGATCATTCAGTAACTGTTGCGGAAGTAAAAGAAGTAATGGATAAGGCAATCGCACATTCACAGAAAGCTTCAGCCAAGAAGCTGGTGAAGAGAGTATTCGGAAGAAATACAGATTCGTCGGACAGAATTATTCTTTCCGAACGAGATTTCAACATTTAACGACAAAATTTAGTCAGAATTAATAGACAGTCTTGGGAAAGGCTGTCTATTTTTGTGCAAAAATATGTTTTCTCTTTCTTTTTTCAGGTACATCAAGTATAATGATGCTATGATGTTGGGAGCAAAATCCCAAGCAATGAAAGAATTCGAGCAGTGAGGTGGATTTATGGTTACAAAGAAGAAGGCAGTGAAAAAACTGCAGCCTTATGAGATAGGAGAACTGGATCACTACCTTTTCGGGCAGGGGAATCATTATGAGATTTATAAGAAGCTTGGTGCACATGAAGTGACAGCAGGCAAAAAGGGTGTTTATTTCGCAGTATGGGCTCCACATGCAAAGAGTGTTTCAGTGATCGGAGAGTTTAATGGATGGGATGCTGCAGCGGACAGGATGGAGCGGCAGGAGCCATTAGGAATCTATACAGTTTTTGTACCGGAAGCGAAAGACGGACAGATGTACAAATACTGTATTGAGACAGAGAGCGGAGAGCTGATCTATAAGGCAGATCCATTTGCCAATTATGCAGAGCTTCGGCCGGGAACTGCTTCCAGGATTACGGACGTTTCTCATTTAAAATGGACGGATGACCGTTGGATGGAAAGCAGAAAAAAATGGGATAATAAAGAAAATCCGTTATCCATCTATGAAGTGCATATGGGTTCCTGGATGAGGCATCCGGGAAGGGAAGATGAGGGATTTTATACTTATCGTGAATTTGCAGAAGCGATTACAAAATATGTGAAAAAGATGGGGTATACGCATGTAGAACTGATGGGAATCGCGGAGCATCCATTTGATGGCTCATGGGGATATCAGGTAACCGGTTATTATGCACCGACTTCCAGATATGGAACACCGGAAGATTTTGCTTATATGATCAATTATCTGCACCGGAATGGGATTGGTGTGATTCTTGACTGGGTTCCGGCACATTTCCCGAAGGATGCTCACGGACTGGCTGATTTTGACGGAACACCGACTTTTGAGTATGCAGATCCGAGAAAGGGAGAGCATCCTGACTGGGGAACGAAGATCTTTGATTATGAAAAGCCGCAGGTACGGAATTTCCTGATTGCAAATGCATTGTTCTGGATCGAGCATTTCCATGTGGACGGACTGCGTGTCGATGCAGTGGCATCCATGCTTTATCTTGATTATGGAAAGCAGGACGGACAGTGGGTCCCAAACAAGTATGGTGGCAATCAGAATCTTGAGGCGATTGAGTTTTTCAAGCATCTTAATTCTGTTGTACTTGGAAGAAATCCGGGGACGATGATGATCGCAGAAGAATCCACTGCATGGCCAAAGGTTACAGGAAACCCGGAGGATGACGGACTGGGATTCAGCCTGAAGTGGAATATGGGATGGATGCATGATTTTACAGAGTATATGAAGTTGGATCCGTATTTCAGGAAAAATGCACATCATATGATGACATTTTCCATGGAGTATGCATATTCGGAGAACTATATCCTTGTTCTTTCGCATGATGAAGTCGTTCATCTGAAATGCTCCATGCTGAATAAGATGCCGGGAGAAGGCTTTGACAAATATGCTAATCTCAAGGCAGCATATGCATTTATGACAGGACATCCGGGAAAGAAGCTTCTTTTTATGGGACAGGAGTTTGCACAACTGCGTGAGTGGAGCGAGGAGAGAGAACTGGACTGGTTCCTTCTTTCAGAAGAACCACATCAGCAGATCCAGAACTGGTACAGAGATCTTCTGCATTTATATAAGAAGAATCCTGCACTGTATGAGCTGGATAATGATCCGGCCGGATTTGAATGGATCAATAAAGATGATATTTTCAGAAGTATCTTCAGTTTTGTCAGACATTCAAAGGGAAAGAAAAAGAATCTTTTGTTTGTGTGCAACTTTACTCCGGTAGCAAGAGAAGATTACCGGGTTGGAGTGCCGACGAAGAGGCAGTGTAAGCTGGTACTGAACAGCGACGAGAAAGAGTATGGAGGTTCCGGAGAAAAGAGAACCGAGATCTATAAGCCGGTGAAGAAAGAGTGCGACGGTCAGAAATATTCTTTTGCATATCCGCTCCCTGCTTATGGCGTTGCTGTATTTGAATATTAAAAGAATAGTTTCAAGATGGAGAAAACCACCGGATTTTAAAGAGAAGTATCTGAAAATCCGGTGATTTTTAGTTCCATATTAGACAAAAATAAGGAAGAATAGTAACAGTAATGACAAGGAAAAAAAATCTTGTAATGTTATAATAGATTTGTATACTTGCGTGATTTTATTTGATAGTTAAATAAAATTAAATTTTGCAAGGGAGGAAAAAGCATGAAAGGAAGAAGAGTCCAAAAGGTACTTGCAGCAGTGCTGGCGGTGGCAATGGTTCTGCCGATGACTGCAATACCGGCAAAGGCTGAGGAAGCGGAAGAAGTTACATATAAGCTTTATCCGAATCCTCAGGAAATGACGTATCAGGATGGAAGCTACATCCTGAAAAAGAATGTCAATGTCATTTATGATGAGGATATTGACGATGCAACAAAAGCACGACTTGAAGAGACTGCAGAACTGAAAGGTCTGAATGTGACAGAATCAGATGCAGAAAAGAGTGGTGCAACGAACATTTATGTAGGAGTTTACGGATCGGACGGAACAGTAGATGATCAGATCGTAGATGAATATGCTGTAGATACTTCATTATTTGATCATACCGATTCCTATTTCCTGAAAAGTGACAACAATACGATTGCTGTATTGGGAAAAGATACAGATGCAAGTTTTTATGGACTGACGACACTGTATCATGTACTTGCACAGACAGAGAGCCTGTCGATCAGAAATTTTACGATTGAAGATTATGCAGATGTTGTAAGCCGTGGATTTATTGAAGGATATTATGGAAATCCATGGTCTACAGAGGATCGTGTGAATCTGATGACATGGGGGGGATACTATAAGTTAAATGCTTATTTCTATGCACCAAAGGATGATCCGAAACACAGAACGAAATGGAATGAACTCTATACAGATGAAGAGTTAGAGAGTAAGATCAGACCACTTGCAGAAGCTGGAAATGCTTCCAAGTGCAGATTTGTGTATGCCCTGCATCCATTTCCGAGTGGAAATAACTTCCGCTTTGATACAGATGCACACTATAATGAAGATCTTGCAAAATTGAAAGCAAAGTTTAAGCAGGTAATTGATGCAGGAGTACGTCAGATTGCGATTCTTGCGGATGACTTTGTAAATCCGGGAGCAGCAAATGAAGTAAGACTTCTGAACGATATGAGTACCTGGCTGGCAGAGGTGAAGCAGGAATACCCTGATATGAAGATGACACTTCCGTTCGTTCCGTATGATTATATGGGAAATGGAAGTTCCAGTGAACTTCAGACCCTGAAGAGTGTACCGGAAAATGTACAGATCGTTATGACCGGTGGACGTGTCTGGGGTGAGGTTACAAATAATTTTACTACTACATTTACAAATAATGTAGGAAGAGGTCCTTTCATGTGGATCAACTGGCCTTGTTCAGATAACTCACATAAGCATCTGATCATGGGTGGTAACAGCACATTCCTTCATGGTGGTGTTGATGCGTCTAAGATTCAGGGAATCATGCTGAACCCGATGCAGCAGTCAGAGCCAAGTAAAGTAGCTATTTTTGCAAATGCATCCTATGCATGGAATATCTGGGATACAGATGCCGATGCAGATCAGACATGGGAAGACGCATTTTCATTTGTAGATCATAATTCGGCAGTAGAGACAGAAGCAAGTGATGCACTCAGAGAGTTGTCCAAGCATATGATCAATCAGAATATGGACAGCCGTGTAACTGAGCTTCAGGAGTCAGTAGAACTGAAGGAAAAACTCAACGCATTTAAAGATAAACTGGAAACGGAAACGGTCACAGAAGCAGATGTGGATGATCTGATCCAGGAATTCCAGACACTTCAGGATGCAGCAGCATTGTATAAAGAATCAGGTAATGAGGCAATCAGAAATCAGATTGTTTACTGGCTGGATTGCTGGAAAGATACAACAGATGCAGCGATTGCATACCTGAATGGAGTAAAGAGTTCTCTGAACGGAGATGTATCCGCAGTTGTGGAATACAATACAGAAGGAGAAACGGCATTCGCACAGTCCAAGACGCATGATTTCCTGTATGTAAATTATCAGGAAGTCGCAGAAGTCGGAGTACAGCATATTGTTCCGTTTATTAAAAAACTGGCTGAATATGTATCAGGCAAAGCAGAACTTGCCCTGAATCCGGACAAAGTGATCCGTAAATACATCACAAGCCGTACAGACACACCGACAGGCTCTGCGGATAACTTATTTGACGGAGATGACAGCACAAGTGCGATTTATAAGACACCGAATAAGATTACAACAGGTACCTATATCGGAGTAAGTTACAGCAAGGCAATCAAGATCAATGATATCCGGTTCCTTCTTGGAGCAGGAAAAGATCATATGGATCAGGCAAAGCTGCAGTACACAACCGATGGAAAGACCTGGAAAGATCTGGAGCTTACAGGCATGAACAATAGTTTTGCAGGTGTCAGAAACCAGAACCAGGAAGTAAGTGTTGCAAAAGAAAATCTTCCGAAAGATTTTGAAGCAATGGGTATCCGCCTGATCGCAACAGCAGACAATGCAGCAGATGCATGGCTGCAGGTTAATGAGATCACGATCAACAAAGATGAGAATACAGATGACGGCGACGACAGCGAACTCAGTTATACATTAATGAAGCCGGATCGCTGGAGTGTTTACCAGGGATCAGAATCACTCCTTCGTGACGGAAATGACAGTACATTTATCTGGTTTAATACAGGTACTGGTGATGCTGTAAATGTAGATGATTTCCTTGGATACAATCTTGGAAAGGTTGCAACATTGGAAAGTGTACATATCGCAGTAGGATCACCGTCCAATGGTGATAAGTTTGTAAAATATGCAGTTGAGACATCTGTAAATGGAACGAGCTGGACAGCCGTTCCGGGATATGAATCCCATACAGGAACAACTTCAGGAACTGATGTACTGGATATTGAATTAAACGGACTTTCTGCACAGTATATCCGTATCCGCAATCTGGAATATCGACAGACTTGGGCGAGATTCTCAGAATTTACGGTAACAGAAAGAGAAAATAATACAGGAACAAAAGATAACGTATTTACAAATATCGTGAACTGTGATGTTCTTGGAACATCAGCAGAAGGAAATGTATCACTGAATGCAGCATCCTTAAGCGTAGGAGCCAGAAAGTATATCGGAATCGATCTTGGACATATCAAGGCGGTGACAGGAATTACCAGTCCGACAGGAACTTCACTGAAGTTACAGACTTCTATGAATGGGGTAGAGTGGACAAAGGTAACAGATCCGTCCAAGGCAGCCGATGCACGTTATATCAGACTTTATAATGATACAGATGCAGCAGTGGATGTAAGCTGGGATGCTTTCACAGTAACGTATGAATTTATTGGTGAAAAGACAGTAACCAGTGATTTTGCACAGAACGATGCAAGCCGTGATATGCGTGGAAGTGGAAACGTCAATAATGTTTTTGACGGAGACCTTACAACATATGGAACGATCACAGGTGTGCAGGATAGCGGAAAGAAGATCGTGTTTGACCTTGGACAGACGATCGACTTCAAGTCCATCCGTTACTATGTAAAAGAGACAAGCCTTGATTTCCTGCGTTATGCAAAATTTGAAGTAGCAAATGATCCTGATGCAGCAAACTGGACAACAGTGCTGACTGTAGGAAATAATTCTTTCGAGAATACAGCCAATACAGATACAGCAAAAGATTATGCAGCTCTGACACATGACAGTGAGAATCCTGGAAATATGTATGCAGAGCAGACAGGGCTGAATGTAAGCGGACGTTACTTAAGAGTTGTACCGCTTAAGACATACAGTTACAGATGGGTTGATTTCTATGAGATCCAGATCAATGGTGGAGCCTATATCTCTACAGAGTCAAATCGAGATATCGTATCGACCGTGATCGAAGAAAAAGGAAAAGTACCTTCCAATGTATTTGAAGAAGATTACCGTACGGTATACAAGCCGTCAGAAGCAAATAGATCATTTACTTATCGCATTTCTGATCTGGAGGCAAAGAGAACGATCCGTATAATCCAGAATGGAGCAGCATCTGATGCAGTTGTAACTGCAAGAATTGCAAATGAAAATGGAAGTAATATCCAGAGAGTTACACTTGGTAAACTGAGCCAGGCAATCAATGAATTTGCTGTAGCTTCAGATAAAAGAATTTTGGATGTAACAGTAACCTGGGGTGAAAATATTCCGGAAATTTCAATGATCAAGACAAGCAGTAAGGCAGCAGCTACAGTTGACAAGACAAAGCTGGATGAGGCGATTGCGGCAACAGGAAGCAGTGATGCAGCAAACTGGACAACAGATTCTAAAGCAGCAGTAGATAAAGCGAAAGCAGTTGCTGAAGAACTGAAAACGAATGAGTATGCTACACAGGATACAGTTGATACAGCAGCAGGTGCATTGAAGACTGCATGCAGTAAGGCAAAAGTAAAAGCAAATGCTACAGTTCTTGAGGCACTTCGCAGGGCAGTTGCAGAGAAGAAGAGCCAGAAAGACGGAGAGGTTGAAGTTTATACAGCCAAGACATTTACAGCATATGAAACTGTACTCAATAAGATTGTGGCAGCACTGGAAGATACAGATAATCTTTCCCAGGATACAGCAGAAAAGCTGAAGACTCAGATTGAAGAAAAAGAAGCAGCTCTTGAGTATTCAAAAGTAGAAAGAGAACTTGCTGAACTGGAGCTTCAGGCAGGAGTTGAGTATAATGCAGATGATTATACGACAGCATCTGCCAAAGCATATACCGATGCAAAGAAAGCTCTGAGTGATCTGATCGAAGCAGATAATACTACAAGAGTTAATCCGACAGAGATCGCAGCAAAGAAAGCAGCTTATACAGACAGTATTACAGCATTAGTTGATGTGAGAAGTCTGAAGAGCGTGATCGCAGAATGCAATGAACGGCATGAGGGAAATGAAAAGAAGTATACAGCAGCAAGCTGGAAGAATTACAGTGATGCACTGGATGCAGCAAATGCTGTTCTTGCAAATGGAACAACAGAAAGTGTACAGGAAGCAGAGACAGCTCTGCGGGCAGCAGAAGGAGCACTTGTACTGAAAGATACATCCGCAGTACAGACAGTCATTGATGAGATGAAGAAAGTCAATGCGGAAAATTACACAAGCGACAGCTATGCAGTCCTGAAAGCAGCTATCGCACAGGCTGAAAGCCAGATTGATGATGAGACAAAGGCAGATGCCAATATCCGTGCTATGCAGGATGCGAAAGCAAATCTTATCAGCATCGTGGAACTGAATGCAGCATTAAGTGATGCAGCAAAATATGAAGCAGCTAATTATACAACAGATTCCTATACAGTTCTGGCAGCAACTGTAAATGCGGATAACATGAATGCATTGAAGACATCCGGTACAGCAGAACAGATTGCAGAAGCAGTACAGTCTATCCGCAATGCAATCGATGGTCTTGTATTAAGAGCAACAGATATGGATGCTTACAGAGATAAGATTCAGTTCAAGTCTGAAGCAGGAGATTACACAGAAGAGACTTATACAGAGTATAAGGAAGCTTACGATGCACTGATGGCACTGGACAGCAGTACAGGAAATGTATCAGCAGATGAGTTCCAGGCAGCAAAAGCAAGATTTGAAAATGCACAGGCAGCACTGAAAATGATCAAGGCAGATTACACGAAAGTGGATGAAGCACTTGCAAAAGTACCGGCTGATCTGAGTATTTATACAGATGCAACTGTGAAGACACTGAAAGATGCGATCGCCAAGGTCGACAGAAATCAGCCATTGTCCAAGCAGGCAGAAGTAGATGCTTATGCAGATGCGATTCATGATGCAATCAACAACCTGGTTGTAAAATCCAAGTCTGATGATGGAAAGGATAACCAGAACGGTAATTCCAACAATGGTCAGAATAATGGAAATACAGCAGGTAATGGAAATGGATCGGGCAAAGGAAATGGCACATCCGCTAACGGAGCAGTCAAGACCGGAGATACTGCACCGATCGCAGGAGCATTTGCACTGATGATACTGGCAGCAGGGGCGGTTGTAACCGTGCTGAAAAGAAAAAGATACTAAGATGCAGCGTTAAAAATGCAAAGCAGGGTGTCCATACAAAAGGACACCTGAAATGAGATAATAAGAATCAGATGAGGAACTCTTATCTGGTTCTTATTTTTGTTACACAAATTTGAAAGATACCACGATATGCGAATGTTGGGTAGGATTGTGGGAGCACGTAGTGCGTAACAATCCGCAGGTATCATAGTCGGGGGCTTTTGACCCCGACATCTAATTTTTTGGTCAAAAGATCTTTTTTCTTATCCGACACCCATATCCGACTCCCGTTTTTTTCCCTTCTGACAAATAGTTTTTCAATGCTTTCTGCAGACTGGTGTTCTCAGGATATGCCTCCGGATCTTCCAGTATGCTTCCAAAAACCCTTTCCTCTGCCTGACGGTTTTCCAGATTCACAGACTGAATTTCAAAGCAATTCTGAAACTGAAGGATTCCGCTTTCTTTCTCCAGCAACTCTTTCAGTGCCGGAGAAAGCAGCCAGGATTCGCAGTCATACAGTTTATAGGAAGAATCAAAAAAACGATCCGCCCATGCAAAAGATGCTTCACATCCTTCACGGCTCAGAGATTCTCCTTCCGGTACATGAACATGGATCACTTTCTGCTCCTCATCCGGCTCAAACTGAAGTCTTCCAAGCCGGAATAATTTCATTTTCAAATGAAGTTTCAGCCACTGCTCCTCGCAAAGTCCGATCTTTTTTCTTTCTTTTACACAATGTCGATACCAGATTGTAAAATCTGAAAATGTCGCATCATACACTTCGTCCGGTATTTCTTTTTCTACATACGCTTTATACAGATCCGTTGCAAAACGGACATATAAAGAAAGAATAAGTCCCTCTTTTTCCTGTTCTCCTGCAAGCATTTCAAAAAATTTTTCTTCTTTTTTATAAAATAATTCTTTCCATCTGTGGTAT
>ENA-OPCY01002120-OPCY01002120.1-human-gut-metagenome-genome-assembly--contig:-NODE-2120-length-10041-cov-3.161927_pt1 | contig 10041 bp, 6 predicted proteins | sample MGYA00241568_ERZ501487 | MGnify/ENA primary metagenome ERZ501487 (study PRJEB25962, sample SAMEA2042574) | human gut metagenome | biome: human gut; feature: human-associated habitat; material: faeces... | reverse complement strand
GACAGAATCTCATGGTACTTTTTGCAGGCTGATAAATAACTGATTCTTCCCACATATACTTTTATATTGGTAGGGTCAATGGCTAATGCGCTGTCAAGTTTGGCCCATATTTCCTTGTCGTTTATAGATATATGTTCACTGTCATTAAAGAAGAAAGTGCTGTCTAAAGGAGGCAACCATAGGTTCCTCGCTTCTGCTACCAGACGGTTGGCTTCTTGGGTGTGGAAGTTTTCTTCGGTAGTTACGGGGTTGGAACGGTGTTTGCATGAAACCGTAAGGGTCAATAATAAGCCAAGTAAAATAGTGGTTTTCATCAGTCTGTGTATTATGGTATTAGTTTGTTGCCAACACAAAAATAGGATAAAAAAATGATATTCTTTCTTTTGCATCAAATATATTTCCTTTGATGTTTGGTTATAAACCGTTCTGTCTGTCCGCAGAATACAATGAAACCGTTGTTCTCCGCAGATACCCAATCTTTTTATCAGGGTATCTCCCTGTATATCGCGTATCCTTTTGTTTATTCATTTAGTTTTTTAAGAAAGGGTCGACTACCTGATTATTTTTCTCCTTAATCCATCTTTTCCTTTATATTAAGCCTTTTTCCCCTAAAGATTAAGTATCTTTGTCCAGATGTGTTCTATCTCCATAGGTTGCGGAGTTGACTCCATAACCTTTGGAGATAACTCCATAGCCTTTGGAGTCAAGTCCAAAGCTTATGGAGATAGAATACAAAAGGAAGAGAACCCTTAACCATAGAGCAGAAAGGGCTTGCGGATACAGATCAAATCTTTTAATGATGGATATAAAATATGATTTCAAGGCCAACCCTTTCAAGGAAAAGGACGGCAAACCGGTGCTTTATCCGGCGGTAGTGGTGAAGGAAACGATTACTACCGATCACATAGTGAAGGAGTTGTCCAAGCATAGCGCATATTCGGCGGGCTGTGTGGTGGGAGTGCTACAGGAGGTGGCCGATATGGTTGTATCCCATTTGCGGCAAGGGAAAAATGTGCGGCTGGACGGACTGGGTACGTTCTCTCTTGCCTTGTCCTCGCGTGAGGTGACAGACCGGAAAGAGATACGTGCGGCGTCCGTGAGGATAAAGAAAGTGAACTTCCGTCCGGTACCGGAGTTAGTCAAGAGGGTACGTCAGGATACGGATATCCTTCGTGCCGAGTTCGGCTTCCTGCCTACGGGGAAGAAGTATACTAAAGAGGAGCGTTGGAAATTGCTGGAAGCTTATTTGAAGGAACACGGTTCCATTACACGTCTGGTTTATTCGGAATGCTTGGGGATGGCGCGCACCACGGCTGCTTATGAGCTGAAGGGTTGGTACGAAGAGAAGAGATTGGACAAAGAGGGAAAGCACTCTCATGCGGTGTATGTGCTGCGCAAGCAGGAAAGTGTTCCCGAAGTTTAGTTTTTTTATCCGTTTGGGAATAAAAAGAGAAGAAAGGTGGTTATACAAGAAAGGGTGGTAGCAGTGGTAGCACTTTTTAAAACTCGGGGTTCTTCTTCATTTTGGGGGCAACACTTCACTACCAAAGTTCGACCAATAAAGACATTCGAATGAATATTCGAAAATAGAGAATAATATATCCCCGAATACAATCTAATAGCCGATGAATAAAGGGATATGAATAAATCACTTGCCCCAAAATGAAGAAGAACCAAAAACTCAGGGTAGAGACTTTTACAGTTTGTCATGTAAAGTCCCGGCTGCTTTCAGATAAGCCACATAGTTCAGGTAAAGTTGGAAACGGGCATCCACTTGGGTTTCGTATGCCTGTTGCCATAGTGCTTGGGCTTCCAGATGGTCTGACAGAGTTTCCAGCCCTACTTCGTACTGGCTTTTGCTGACGCGTCGGTTCTCTTCCGCCTGCCGCAGGGAACGGTCGGCAAGTTCGCTTTCCAGTTTCGCTTCGTCCAGATTGTTGGCGGCCTGGGTCAGTTCCAGTAGCATTTGCTCGTTCAGATTTTGCTGTTGCAGACGGGTTTGTTCCAGCCTGGCTTTGGCTGCACGTACCTTGTTGCTGCGTTCGCCGAAATGGAAAAGGGGAATACTTACGTTCAACAGGACAGAGAAACTGGCATTATCCAGAAAATTCTTTTCGTTCAGTTCCAAACCGTGTACATAGTCGTATGAACCTTTGATGCCTACTTTGGGAAGCAGTTCACTGCGGTTTAACTTGACTTGTTGGCGGGCGATGGCCACTTGTTTGTCCAGTATACCGTATTCCGGACGACGGGTGATATCCAGTACCTGTAATTCCATTTCCTGTTCTATTTCCGGGAAATCTCCGGAAATGAGGATCTCCGTGGTCAGCGGTTTTCCTATCAGGTGGCAGAGGTTCATGGTAGCCAGGCGGAGAGCATTCTCGGCTTTTCGGATACCTAGCTCGCTTTCATTCAGCTTTACTTGTACTTTCAATACATCATTCTGAGGTTTAAGTCCATGTTTGTAAGCACTCTCTACGTTATTTTTTAATTCCGTCAATACAGCGTGGTATGCATCGGCTACTGTTTTCATCTCCTTTGCTTTTACTACCAGAGCGTATGCCTGATCTGTTTTCTGAATGACTTCTGTTGCGGTCAGATTTTCATTCATTTGTGCCATTTCTTTGCCCAGCAAGGACATTTTGTAGGCGGCACGGATTTTACCGCCCATGTAGAGGGGCTGTTCCATTTGCACACCGCCCATATAGACCCATCCTATTTTATAGTCCAGGTTAATGCCGGGGAAGTAGGCAAAGCCTGCGGGTTGTCCCGGATTGAACTGTCCTGTTCCATCGGGCAGAAAGACGGGCAGGTTGCCTCCGGCTATGCCGTAACTACCGTCGGCATTACTGTAAAGTCCTGTTCCGCTGACGGTGAAGTTGGGGAAGAAGTTCCCTTTGTAACTCTTGGCTGTATAACGGGCACTTTCCGTCTGTTTCACGGAAGCCGCCATTTCCTTGTTGTATTTTAATGCCATTTCGCGGCACTCTTTCAGACTCAGTGTTTCCTGTGCCCATGCGGGGGTGGCAAGATGCCACAGCAGACAGCAGAGGGGGAGTATCATTGTCTTTTTCATTTATTCTCGGTTTTGTATGTCAGTGAAATGAATCAATTGTTTTTTATCTTGAAGAACAAGGCATATAATATAGGGATAAAGAGCAGCGTGATCAGTGTGCTGCATAGCAATCCGCCCATGATAGCTGCCGCCAAGGAACCGAACATGGCATCGGACAGCAAGGGAATCATACCCAAAATGGTTGTCAGCGAGGCCATCATGACCGGGCGGAGACGGCTTTGGGAACTGTCTATCAGTGCGGTGATCGGTTCTACTCCTTCATTGATCTGAAGGGTGATTTCATCCATCAGCACAATACCGTTTTTAATCAGCATGCCGATCAATCCCAATGTGCCTACAATAGCCACGAAATTGAAGACTTTTCCTGTGAGCAGCATGACCGCTACCACCCCTACAAATATCATCGGAATACAGCAGAAGATGATGATGGGTTTGCGATAATCTTTGAACAGCATGATGAGGATGGCAATCATCAGAATGATGGCTAACGGGAAATTTTGGAACAGGTACTTCATGGACTGGTCGCTGGCTATTTTTTCTCCTTGCCATACCAGTGAATAACCTTCGGGTAATGGTATGTTTTCTATCTGTTCCGCGATGGCAAGACGTGCTTTTTCCGTTTCAATGCCGGGTGCGGGCGAACATTGTGCCCGCTGGCTTCTCTGCCCGTTGTAACGGGGAACTACCGGATCTTCCCACCGGATATCAATCTCTTTGCTGATTTGTTTCAGCGGTGTGCTTCCCATGATGCTTTCCACCAAATCTTCTTTCGAAAGTGTGCCGGCTTTCAGCTTCACCATGGTTTCCTCGTTCAACAGTCCGTTCAGGGAAGGCAGAGACGAGAAGACTTGTGCGTTGCCCAGGTCCTCTATCGGTTCTCCTTTCTCGTCGAGGCATTTCAGGTAGATGTTGTTTTTGTGGATACCTTCGTAGAAAGAGCCGATAGGAATGCCTCCGGTGGCTGTGAGCAGGGAAAGGCTGACATCATTACGGCTCAGGCCGAGAGCACGGGCGGACGGCTGGTCGTATTCGATGGTCAGTACGGGTACTTGAGGTTCCCAGTCGGTGGTGATGAGGCAGACTTCCGGAGTCCTTTCCATGATGGCGCGGGCGCTGTCGGCCAGTTGGTGCAGGATGGCAGGGTCGGGACCCAGAAATTGCGCCTCTATGGGATATTTCTTGAACATCAGATTATATCTTTTCAATTTGATGTATGCGTCCGGATAGGCTTGGGAGAGGTAAGCTTGGATTTCATCTATATGTTCTACCAAGGTTTCCGGTGAGGTGAAATCGATAATCAGTTCGCCATACGAAAGCGATGGGTTGGCAACGCTCCGCACCAGGTTATAGCGTCCGGGCGTACCGCCTATGGAGGTGGTGACGTGGGTTATTTCCTCCCGTCCTTTCAGATAGGTTTCTATTTCTTCCAAATCTCGAACCACACGTGTATAGTTATTCCCTTCCGGAAGTTTGTATTCCATATAAAGCTGGTCGTAAACCATGTCGGGGAAAAAGCCCTGACGCATATATGGATAGCCGAAAGCGGAAAGTAGCAACAGGCCAATCATGGTGAATACAAAACTCCACCGGTGGGCCAGACCGAACCGCAGTGCCGAACGGAGACCGGCATAGATTTTACCTTTGTATACTCGCTTTCCGGTACTGTCAGTATCTATGGCAGGATGCAGCCGGCGGTCGGCCATCAGTGGTACATGGATCAGTGCCAATATCCAGCTCAGTAACAGGGAAACGGCAAGTACGATGAAAAGGTCGCGCGTGTAGACGCCTGCGGTGTCGGGGGACATGTAGATGGGTAGAAAGGCGATGATGGCTATCAGTGTCGCGCCCAGAAGAGGCATGGCTGTCTGTCTTCCGATGGCGGTCATGGCTTCCATCCGGTTTTTGCCGGCCTTCAAGTCTACCAGTATGCCGTCTATGATGACGATGGCGTTGTCTACCAACATTCCCATTGCCAGTACAAAAGCAGCCAATGATACGCGCTGCATGGTTCCGCCTGCCGAATAAAGGAACAGAAAAGAACCGAATACGGTGATGACCAGGCTGATACCTATGATAAGGCCGCTCTTGAACCCCATTGCTATCATCAGTATCAGTACTACGATGATGACGGATTCTATCAGGTTGATGACAAAGGTTCCCAAAGAGCTGCCTACCCGTTCGGGCTGATAGAAGATTTTGTGGCATTCCACTCCTGCGGGCAGACGTTCGGCTTTGAGTTCTTCCAACTTGCTTTCTACGGCATGGCCTACTTTTATAATGTCCGAACCACTGGAGGCAGCGATGAGTATACCGAGAGCGCGTTCATGGTCATAGAACATTTCATTGCGTGTGGGGTCCTCGTAGGCTTTCTCTATACGGGCGATGTCACTCAGGCGAAGCTGGTCGTCATCGTGTCCTTGAATCAGCATTTTTCCGATATCTTCTACGGTTTTGAATTTGTCGTTTACTGTGACGCGGATACGGTTTTCACCATTTTCATAATATCCTGTATAGGTGGTTTTGTTCTGGCCGTTCAAGGTTGCCAGTACTTCTGCAGGTTTAACACCGAGGTTTGCCATACGGTCTTGCAACAGGGAGATATTGATGCATTCGGAACGTTTGCCGTAGAGTTCCACACGGTCTACCCCTTCCAGTTCGTTCACTTCCCGTTTTACCAGTTCGGCATAGTCGGACAGTTCACGGTCGGACAGTCCGTCACCTGTCAGGGCATAGAACATGCCATATACATTTCCGAAGTCATCTTTGACTATCGGGGTGGTGGCTCCTTCGGGCAACAGGGCGCGGGCGTCGCTTACTTTGCGGCGCAGCATGTCCCAGCATTGTTCCACTTCGTCGTCCGGCACGGTGCTCAGCAGTTCTATCTGTATCAGGGATAAGTCGTTGTATGAATAACTTTCTATATTGTCTATGTTGCCCATGGTGCGGATGTTCTTTTCGAGCACGTCCGTTACTTCCAGTTCTACCTGGTGCGCGGAAGCACCCGGATAGGTGGTGACTACCATGGCAAGCTTCACTTTTATTTCGGGGTCTTCCAATTTGCTCATCTGATAGCAGGAGTAGGCTCCGCCGAGCAGCAGAACCGCTATCAGGAAATAAATCAGATTCCTGTTACGGAATGCCCATTTGCTGATATCCATTATAATAATCCTCCTATATTTGTGTTAGTGACAAGTGGTAAAGGTTTTACAGTTTCTCCATCCTCGATGTGATGTACTCCCGAGGATACAATCAGCTCTCCCGGTTTCAGCTGTCCGGCAGTGATGAGGCTGTGTCCGTTGTTCAGTAAACGTAGCATGGATATTTCCTGTTTGTGCACTGTGTTGTCCGATGGGTTGAAGACGAATACATACGCTTTGCCTTCTTTTTGCAGGATGGCGCCGGTAGGGACAGAGAGAGTGTTCGTCTGTTCTGTGCGGTAAGAGATGGTGACCATGGTGTTCATTCCGGGAGAGGGAACAGCCGGCGTTCCGGGTACTACTTGCAGGCGCATGGTGTATAATTGGTTTGCATTGGCTTTCGGGGTGACGCTGATTAGTTTCAGCGGATAGGTTTCGCCCGGATAGATGTCAAACGTACAGTGATAATTGTCGAACTGGTCCCGGCGGATGTATTCGGCCGCAGGAAGGTTTATTTCTACTTCGGGAGTCCCGCTGCTGATCATGGATAGGACGGGCATTCCGGCTCCGATGGTTTCGTGAGCTTCAAACAGGCGTTTTTGTACGTACCCGTTGAAGGGGGCGTAGAGCCGTGTATAAGCCAGTTGGTCTTTGTGATGTTTGTACTTGGCAGTGATTTGTTTGAGTCCGTATACAGCTTTGTCATTGGCGTTGGGGGTGGTTCCGTTGTCTTTGTAAAGGGCCATGACTCTTTCCGCTTCCGCTTTTATTTGCTGGTATTCTGCTTCAGTAGCATCCAGTTGTACTTGATAGTCGGTGGGGTCCAGTTCGGCCAGTAATTGTCCCTCCTGCACACGGGTACCGTCTTTTACATGTATTTTGCTGATGGTTCCGCTTACCCGGAAGGCAAGGCTGATATCTTGTGCGGCTTTTACCTTTCCCGGAAATTGCAGGAACGTTTGTTTGTCGGCAGAAACAACTGTGTCTATTTTTACTGTCTGATGACCTTTGGCTTCCCGGGCACGTTGTGCGCAGGAACTTAGTAAGATCAAGGAAATACCTGTTAGAATAAGATAAATTCGTTTCATACTACTATGATTTTCGTGCAATTAGTTTTCTGATACAAAGTTATTCCGAAGCAAGAGGATAGAAAAGGTTGATATGAATGATAAATTGTCCGATTTGTATATTTTTGGGTTGTTATGTAGCTGGAAAGTTTACGATTTGTATTTATTTTGCAGTAAATTAAAGAATGTATAGATTGATGGACAGACAACAGATGCCTTTTCTCTTTAGATTTCTTTCGGATAGTGAACTGTATGCCTTTAAAGACGGACAGATTATTTCGACATTTAATAAATGTGGCCTTTTCTTTTGCCGGAAAGGAAATGTGGAGGTTTCACTGGAAGATAAGCATTTTCAGATAAATCCCGGTGATGTGTATATTTACATGGCTTCTACCTTGGTGCATCTGCTTCATAAGAGTGGGGATGCGGAAGGAATTATGGTTGAAGTGGATTTAGATTATCTCATTCCTATTGTTAATAAGGTGATTAATGTGGAAAACCAGCTTTTTATGCGGAACCATCCTTGTATATCACTTTCGGATAAGCAACGTATCCATTTGGAGTATCTGTTGGATAATTTGCAGGAAAGGATAGGGGCGGAGGACGTACTGGAAGTGAATTTGCAACAACAACGCCTGACTTTAGAGTTGATTAAGTCAATGGGACAGACTTTTTGCTATGAAATATTGAATATGTATTTCGCTAACCAACCCATGCAGCCTTTGCCACAGAATAAGAAGGATGTGATCTTCCAGAATTTCATGCTGGCTCTTTTCCGTTTGTATAGGAAAGAGCGTGATGTTGCCTATTATGCGAAGATGCAGCACATTACTCCACGTTATTTTTCTACGATCATTAAGGAGAAGTCGGGGAATAGTGCCTTGCAATGGATTGTGCAAATGGTGATTACCGAGGCGAAACAATTGCTTGAAGGATCGGATTTGAGTATCAAGGAGATTGCGAACCAGCTGAACTTTCCTACTCAGTCTTTCTTCGGAAAGTATTTTAAGCAATATGTAGGGATTTCACCTAAAGAATATAGAAAGGACAAGTTAAGGATCAGGAATGGAATTTGATTTCTGAAAACACAATCCACCTTTATGTACAAATTATAAACGTTTTATTTATGACTCAAGAGAAAGAACAAGAGCAATTCATATCTTATATTACAGAACGGCAAACTCATGAGGGCCAGATGGCAGTGGCTGATTTTTTGCGGAAATATGCTGTTCGGTATCATAACTCTGATTTCATTTCCTCTGATCCGGTGCAGTTTCCGCATCGTTATCATTCTAAGGCGGATATTGAAATCAGTGCTTTTCTTACTGCTTTTCTTAGTTTCGGAGCCCGCCCTCAGATACTGAAGGCAGCAGAACGACTGGATTCTATAATGAATCGGCAACCTTTGCAGTATGTGTTGTCTGGAAACTGGAAAATAGATTTCTGTGGTGAGGAGTCGTTCTATCGGACGGTTTCAAAAAATAGAATGGCACAATTGTTTCATTGGCTGTATACTATATATGATAGGTATGAGAGTATGGAGAATGCTCTTCTTTGCGAAACGGATGGAACTCCGATGCAACGTCTTTGCCGTTTGTTTGGAGTGTCGGATAAGGCGCCGCAAAAGAAATTGAATATGTTCCTGCGCTGGATGATCCGTCGCGATTCGGAAGTGGATTTTGGAATCTGGAGGAATTTCTCTCCATGTGAGTTGATTATCCCTTTGGATACACATGTCAGTGAGATGGCTTTCAGATTGGGGCTGACCCGAAGTAAATCTTATACGCTGAATAACGCAAGAACTATTACTGCGGCTTTGGCTGAGGTTTTTCCCGAAGACCCTTGTCTGGGGGATTTTGCTTTGTTTGGCTATGGGATTAATGAATTATGAGATGTAGTTTGGGGTGTGTTGCTCGAAGCAGGTAGCTGTGGTGAGGATGACTATGGGATATCATTTGCAATAAATGGAAATTTAAAAATAATCCCCGAGGGATATCACATCCGTCGGGGATTTTCGGTTTTTTGGTTAAAGGTTAGTATAAAATTAGGTTAGGTTGTTTCTTAAATTATAGGGGTACGTATTCCACGAAGGCCTCCATTGCTTCATAACATGCCAAACCAAGTTGGTCATACAAAGCAGCGGTACCCCGGTTGCGGTCTTCACTTCTTTGCCAGAACAGACGTTCGTCGTTGCCCAGGAACGGTGCGCTTTCCATCTGAGACTGATGCTTTAAGATGGAGTTACGTTTAGCACGCAATTCTTCCGGACTGAACGGTACGGCCATTTCAATGTTTTCAATTTCCCATTCCGCCCATGCGCCACGATACATCCAGATGCGGCAATCTTTCAACCATTCGGCACCGGCTTCTTTTTCGATGTCGATAGCGGCAAGCACTGCGTCTGTGCAGACACGATGGGTTCCGTGCGGGTCGGCAAGGTCACCGGCCACATAAATTTGGTGGGGTTTTACGTCACGTAGTAACTGTAAAACGATTTCCACATCGGCTTCACTGATAGGGTTCTTCTCGATTTTTCCTGTTTCATAGAACGGCAAGTCGAGGAAGTGGACACGGTTCAATGGAATTTGATTGTAAGTACTTGCAGTACGGGCTTCGCCACGACGGATCAGTCCTTTAATGGTCAGGATATCGCGGCTGTCCATATCGCCTTCTTTCTTGGCGGCAAAGAATTTCTTGATTTCAGCGTATTTGTTTTTGATGGTTTCGTTGGAGTTTTCATCAAAAAGCTGGTTGAAACCGT
>ENA-OPCY01002115-OPCY01002115.1-human-gut-metagenome-genome-assembly--contig:-NODE-2115-length-10060-cov-1.710745_pt1 | contig 10060 bp, 9 predicted proteins | sample MGYA00241568_ERZ501487 | MGnify/ENA primary metagenome ERZ501487 (study PRJEB25962, sample SAMEA2042574) | human gut metagenome | biome: human gut; feature: human-associated habitat; material: faeces... | reverse complement strand
AACGGAAGGCTTAAGACAAATTTTGTTCCTTTTGCCTGCCGTTCCTATGAGCAGATTCTTCTGATGCTGCGTGAAGATTCTACACAGGCATCTCTGGAAGATATGCTGAAGGCGGATCTGGCGAATAAAGGACGCATGAATATCTACAGGATCGTAATCCAGGGAACCAGGGCACCGGAGCTTCTGCTGCTTCCCGAGAGACTGAAGTCTTTTGGCTACGTAACAGAGGTTCTGGATGAATCAAAGCCTTCCTATGATCTGGAAGCACTTCAAAAAAAATATAGTGGAACACTGATCGGTGACTATATCAGTTATTTTCTTGAAAAAGACAGAAATGCAGTGGAGGAGAAGGCATTATATTATGGTCTTCAGGCTTTACTGGAAACAAGCAGGTGACAGACAGAATATGATTATCAGACAGTTAAATATTAAAAACTCTGGAGAAATCCATGATAAAACTTTAGAGTTTTCTCCGGGAATTAACGTTCTGTATGGAGAGAATGAAAGCGAAAGAGCGATAGTACATACGTATATTAAAAATATGTTTCTCGGAGATATCAGTGAAGCAATCTACGATAATGCAGTTTTTGCTGCGAAGTTAAAGAGTCCGACAGAACAGGATCTGGCTCGGGAGCTGCAAAAATTTATGACCGGCTATCAGGGAACTGCAGACAGCTCCATGGATCTGGGACGGGCCATGCAGATGCTCAAGATGTCCAGAAAGGGTTATCTGGTCCAGGCAGACAGAAAACAGAAAGAGACAGAACAGGAGAGGCAGAAACTTCTGACCAGGATGGATGATATCATAAGTGATCTGAATGATCTGAATGGAAAGCTGGATCAGATTAATGAGAAAGAGGAGTCGTTACGGATGCATCCCGGAGATGAAAATGGTGCGGTTATTCTGGATGAGAGAATGGCACAGGCAAAGGCAAAAAGAAACAGCTTTGCAATGGGAATGCTGATATCGGCCGCTGCCGGCATCTTTGGATTGATTTTGACTGCGATTATAGCGGACAGTGTTTCGGTAAGTCTGATCGTAGCGGTTATTGCAGCTGCGTTGGTGGGATTTTGCGGAAAACAGCAGCTGAAGTATGCAAGGGAATTTCAGAAGAGAATACGGATGAAGAAACGCTGGGTATCCAGGCAGGAGAAACTCAGATGCAGTAAAGAAAATCTCAGACAGGACTATGATGAGAAAGAAACAGAACTTTGTAACCTTAAGGAAGAATACCGGGAATACGAAGAAAATTCTTTTCTGCTTACATCGGAAGAGCGGGAAGTACAGGCTCTGAATATGGCGATGGAAACCATAGAGAGAATGTCAGGAAATATTCATCTTCAGGTGGGACGAAAGCTGCAGATACGTACTTCTCAGATTTTGAGTGAGATTACAGATGGTGAATATCAGGACGTACAGATGGATGCGGCATCCCACATGACAGTAACTACCGGGAACGGAGTGGAAGCACTGGAATGTCTCAGCCGCGGCACTCTGGAGCTGATTTATTTTGCCATGCGCATGGCTGCAGGAGAGCTTCTGTGTCAGGAAGAAAGTCTGCCGGTGATACTGGATGATATCTTTGGGATGTATGAGGAAGAAGATCTTGAGGCAGTTCTTGAATGGATGTATAAGGAGAAAAAGCAGGTTATCATCAGTACCTGCAGTAAACGCGAGATGGAACTTCTGGACAGAGAGGGAATCCCTTATGGGAAGCAAATTATTTCCTGAATTTTAATCAGACTGCGAAGCAGTTATTCAGTGTAGGGCCGCATAGAAGAGTGGATTGCATTATATATAACAAAAAGAGAGATTTCATGTACTGCAGGAATTTCGGATGAAACAGCCGGAACAGAACATGAAATCTCTTTTTATAAATTTTACAGAAGTTATTTATTTCTCATCATACTGAGCCATATAATTGCTTACGCAGCGGTTGATCCTGTCAACCGGGTTGAGCAGATAGCTTACGGACTGATCATGATTAAGAGTATCAATGATCAGGGCGATATATTTACTCATATCACAGGAAATGTAGTAATCTTTTGCAAGAAGCTCAGGAGACTGATAGATTAGGTTTGTAGTGAGCAGTTTGTCAAACACTCCTGCCTTATGAGCCTCATCAAATTTCTCGAGTCCGTTTGTAAACAGTCCGAAAGTAGAGCAGATATAAATTCTGCCTGCTCCTCTTTCCTTGAGGAGAGAAGAAATCTTAAGAACTGTATCACCGGAAGAAATCATATCATCGATCAGGATCATATCTTTGCCCTTAAGGTTTGGACCGAGGAATTCGTAAGCTGCGATTGGGTGACGTCCATTGATTCTCTTGGAGTAATCCAGACGTTTGTAATACATACCCATATCAACACCAAGGATATTGGCAAGATAGATTGCGCGGTTCATGCTTCCCTCATCAGGGCTGATGATCATGAAATGATCGTTGTCGATGTGAAGTCCTTTCTCATGATTGAGAAGAGCTTTGATAAACTGATAGGATGGCTGTATAGTCTCAAATCCATGCAGAGGTGTTGCATTCTGCACGCGCGCGTCATGTGCGTCAAAAGTGATGATGTTTTCCACACCCATACTTACAAGCTCCTGAAGTGCTGTTGCACAGTCCAGGGATTCTCTGCCGCTGCGGATATTCTGGCGGCTTTCGTACAGATAAGGCATGATCACGTTTACTCTGCGGGCTTTGCCGCCGATTGCGCCGATCACACGTTTCAGATCCTGAAAATGGTCGTCCGGAGACATCAGGTTGGTGAATCCGCTGATACGGTAAGTCAGGCTGTAGTTGGTTACATCGACCATGGCGTAAATATCGGTACCACGGACAGACTCCAGAATAATTCCCTTGGCTTCTCCGGAACCAAAACGCGGAACCTTCGCCTTCAGAAGATAGGAATCACGCTGATAGCCTGCAAATGCAAGACTTTCCTTGTGCTCACTTTCACGGATGGTACGCCATTTTACAAGATAATGATCCACTTTTTCTCCAAGGGATTTGCATCCCTCCAAAGGAATGATTCCCAATGAACCGACGGGAATGGTTTCAAGATTTCTCGTTTCTTCACGCTGTGCCATGAAGGTACCTCACTTTCTACTTTGCAGTTTTTTGAATAATCCGGATATCCGGCCCCGTAAATTTACATACAATATAGTTTTGCATAATCCTTGAAAAGGAACGATCCGAGTAACGGTTCGACACATCTTCAAAAGAAAGATTGGTAGATATAATAGTCGATTTCTGTGCCATGTTTCTTCCGTTTAATAAGGAAAAGAACACGGAAGAGATCACATTGGTAGGGTATTCGGTACCAAGATCGTCAATGATTAATAAATCGCAATCAAAGAGCTCCTTATGATAAGCAGCAAGATCTTCTTTATTCTTATAATCAAACATACTTTTGGAAAGTATTTCGAAAAGATGAATGGCACTCATATATACCACAGAATGTTCACTTTCCAGTAACTCGCGGGCAATACAACTGGATAGGAAAGACTTGCCCGTACCTACTGTACCATAAAAAAACAGATTATGATAGTCTGAATCAAAAGTTTCTATAAAATTTTTACTGATGGCTACTGTACGGCGGAAACACTCCAATGCCTCCCCTTCATAGTAGTCGTAAGATAAATGGTCAAAATTCTCAGTAGACAGAGACTTCTCTAATCCGGACTGCTCATAAAGCAGACGGATAATTGCCTGCTTGAAGCAGTGGCACTTCTCACGGTTCGGCAAATAACCGGTGTCCTGACAGTCCGTACAGGTATAAATGGGAGCAAGGTAATCGGCCGGATAACCGGCATTTACCAGAAGCTCCTGTTTCATACCGGAAAGACGCCGGATCGTATCACGGAGGTCTGTAAGTGCAGAATCATCCCCTTCTAAAAGCTTACGCCCCTGTGAAACAGAAACGGAAGCAATGGAAGCCGATAATTCCTTAAAACCGTCTACGTGGGAATTGACCTCCTGGAGACGTTCCTCCATAATACGATGGTTATTTAACTGGGTCACTTCGTATCCATGAATGATGGACTGATATTGTGCGTTGCTGAGTGCCACGATAAAATCTCCCTCAAAAATTAGTTGCTGATGATCTCCTTTTCCAGAGCATCAAAGTCATAGGTGCTTCGCATCATCTGGTTGAAAGAAGCGGTGGTATTTCTTACAGACTTTGCGGAAGTCTGGCGGCTCTGGCTGTAGGCATCATCGAGCTTAAGGATGTCGGCCTTGTGATGAACCTCGTTCTTATGCCAGTTGTTCAGGATACTGTCAGCATATTCAAATCGGTGCTTGTCCGTAGCCATGACCGTCCGCTCACAGGCCTCTAAGATAATATCCTGTGTAAAGCTGAAAGCCTTCGTCCATTTGATGACATAATCCGCTTCGGCCTTCGTCGGATTGCTTGACTTGCCTAAGGCCTTCATAATATCATAGACTGTCTTGTCATATTTTCTGGCAGCGCGTGCAGCCTGCTTAGGAGATGTAATGCCTTCCTCTGCCCAGCTGACAGCGACCTTTTCTATGTAACGGAAATCCTTCTTTCCCTTTTCTACGCAGTACTGAATGAGATAATCAATCAGATCCTCGGAAAAATGCAGCCTGTCCGTAAAGAACAGGATCGTTTTCATTTCGGTTGGCGTCAGCGGCTTCCCGATGTACTGCTCTACCACGAACAGAAGCTGGGAGGTATCTTCCTTTTCCTTGAATTCCCGGATCTGGTCAAGGGTATAAGCCGGTTTCTCATAAGGATTGGGAGCCGGTGCTTCTGCCTCAGCTTCAACCGGTGCAGGGCGCTGTGTTTCTTTGCGTGCGGCAGAAAGCGGTACGACCGGTGCAAGAGGAGCAGCCTCATCGGGAGATTTCTTTGTAACGTCAAGCAGACGGATTGCTGTAAGCACCTTGGCATCGTCATACTCCAGAGCCAGCAGACGATTCTTCTCCCAGTACTTTAACGCACGCAGGACATCCTTCTCGGTGTGGTTAAACTGATCCGCAATATCCGACACACTTGTCGGAAGGTGCGCGCTCATGGTGCGGAGAAGGTACAGATATACCTTGAGCTGGGCATCGTTTGCCTCTTTCATATACTCATCAATAAAAATATTGGATACCACAGTAACATCAGAATAATTCTCCTGATACACCTTAAACTGAGCCATATCAAATTCACCAACCTTAACATTCATTCAAACTAAATAAGCAAGATGAATTATAGCACATGCCTTTTAAAATGAAAATAGCCTAAATTCCTCAAACCCCAGTATTTACAAGGGTTTGAGGAAAATGTGGATAATGTGGATGGTGTGGATATAAATTGGAAAGGCTAAGAAAAATCACAAAAACTGCAAAAAAAATATCCACATATTTTTAAGAAATTATTCATAAAAATATGTGGATGATGTGGACAATTATCTGGAGAGAAGCTCTTCCCCAATGTTTACAACGTCTCCGGCGCCCATAGTTATCAACAGGTCTCCCGGTGCACAGTTTTTCAAAATAAATTTTTCAATTTCAGAAAAGCTTCCGAAATAATGGCAGTTTGGATTGAGTGGAAGAATTTCTTCCTTCAGGGTTTCGGAGCTGATTCCAAGGGTATCAGTTTCACGTGCCGCATAAATATCCGCAAGGATGATCTCGTCTGCCAGGGAAAGAGCACTGGCAAAGTCCTTAAGGAATGCTTTTGTGCGGGTGTAGGTATGCGGCTGGAAAACGACCCAGAGCTTTTGGTGGGGATAATTTTGTGCCGCAGTTAAAGTTGCAGTAATTTCTGAAGGATGATGTGCATAATCATCAATTATAGTAAAACCATTGAGACAACCCTTGTATTCAAAACGGCGGTCGGTACCGTGGAAGCCGGCAAGAGCTTTGGCGGTCTTATCACGGGGAATCGCAAACAGGTCAGCGAGTGCAATGGCTGCAAGTGCATTGTAAATATTGTGTTCACCCGGCACACTGAGCTTAAACGTACAGGGAGGCTTACCGGTGCTTTGCAGCTCGAATTCTGCACAGCCCTTGTCATCATAGTGAATCCGGAAAACGGAATAATCGGCGTCTTTGCCCCCAAAGGTGATGACGCGGCAGGGAAGGCCTTCATAAATTTCTTCGACATCAGGAATGGTCCTGTTGATAATCAGCGTCCCGTCAGCAGGGAGAAGCGCTGCAAAACGACGAAAGGAGGAACGGATATCATGGATGTCTTTGAAGAAGTCGAGATGATCTTCTTCTATATTAAGAATGATCCCGATTTTTGGGAAGAAGCTTAAAAAGCTGTTGGTGTATTCACAGGCTTCAGTTACAAAATAAGGAGAATGCCCTACACGGATGTTGCCGCCGATACTCTTTAAAATTCCGCCGATGGAAAGGGTGGGATCGGTATCTGCCTGCAGCAGGATTTCGGAAACCATGGAGGTAGTTGTGGTCTTGCCGTGGGTGCCGCTGATGGCAACCGGAAGCTCATAGTTGCGCATGATTTCGCCTAACAGCTCTGCCCGTGTAAGTGACGGAATGGAAAGCTCCTGCATGGCGATGAATTCCGGGTTATCGGGGTGGATGGCACTGGTGTATACCACAACATCAATATCTGCGGTAATGTTTTCCTTCCTTTGTCCAAGGTAAATATGTGCGCCCCTGTCTGATAGCATATCGGTAAGGGCTGACTGCCTGGCATCGGAACCGCTGACCTTAAAATGCTTTTCTAAGAGAATTTCAGCAAGTCCGCTCATGCTGATGCCGCCGATTCCGATGAAATATACATGGACAGGAGTTGAAAAATCAATCTGATACATAAGAATAGATCCTTTCCTTTATACATATACAAGAGTGCGGAAATTGCGTAGCAATGTAGCAATTCGGATACATCAATGAGTGGCAGAATTTATTTTGACACTCATATCATAATATGTGTAATTATTCAGAAGTCCATTCTTCTGAACAGTTATAATTATACAGAATCCCTGATGGGAGTTCAAGGACAGGACGGTGTTTTTTACAAAATGTGGAAAAAGGTAATGGTATAGCCACACAATGTTGTTGAAAATAGATATCCGGGTAAAATACATCTATATTTTTTGTAAAAAATAACAGAAAAAAAGGAAGAACATGGATTCCCTTTGTAAAAAATATTCACTTTTAAAATGATATATGGTATAATATTCCTAATTCATTTGAACGTTCCAAAAAGGGTGATTTTTCCTTTGATAGTTTGGGTTCAAGCGCTTCATTAAAATTTACTGGTAAGAGGTGATGACATGATTAAAAAAGAGATGATTGCCATGTTACTGGCAGGCGGTCAGGGAAGTCGTCTGGGTGTGCTTACATCAAAGGTGGCCAAACCGGCAGTTTCTTTTGGCGGAAAGTATCGTATCATTGATTTTCCGCTCAGCAATTGTATTAATTCCGGTGTCGATACAGTTGGTGTATTGACACAGTATCAGCCTTTACGGTTGAATACGCATATAGGCATTGGTATTCCGTGGGATCTGGACAGAAATATCGGTGGTGTGACCGTGCTTCCGCCGTACGAGAAGATCACGAACAGCGAGTGGTATACGGGTACAGCCAATGCGATTTATCAGAACATTGATTACATGGAGAGCTATAATCCGGAATATGTTCTGATTCTTTCCGGAGATCATATCTATAAGATGGATTATGAAGTGATGCTGGATTTCCATAAGGAGAAGGGGGCAGATGTCACCATCGCCGTTATGCCTGTTCCGATGGAGGAAGCTAAGCGTTTCGGAATTATGATTACCGATGAAGATCATAAAATTACCGATTTTGAAGAGAAGCCCGAACATCCAAGAAGCAATCTGGCCTCCATGGGTATTTACATATTCAACTGGACGACCTTAAAGGCTGCTCTGCTTGCCAATGCACAGCAGCCGGGTCTTGATTTCGGTAAACATGTCATTCCCTACTGCCATGACAACGGAAAGCCGTTATATGCATATGAGTTTAACGGATACTGGAAGGATGTTGGAACCTTACATTCTTACTGGGAAGCAAACATGGAGCTTATTGATATTGTTCCCGAATTTAATCTTTATGAAGAATACTGGAAGATTTATACAAAGAGTGAAATTCTTCCGCCCCAGTACCTGTCAGATACCAGTTTTGTTGAGAGAAGTATTATCGGTGAAGGTGCAACCATCTGCGGTAAGGTTTACAACTCCGTAATCGGCTGCGGCGTAACCATTGGGAAAGATACCGTGGTACGTGATTCCATCATTATGAATAATACGGTGATCGGTGAGAACTGTGAGCTGAACAAGGCGATCATTGCAGAGAATGTTGTTGTGGGTGATGAGGTCAGACTTGGCATTGGTGAAGAGGCAGAGAATGAGACCGATCCTCATATTTACAACAACGGAATTGTTACCATCGGAGAGAAGAGTGTGATTCCAAACGGTATCACTGTAGGAAAGAACACCTGTATCTTTGGTAAGACAGACGATTCCGACTACCCTGAGAAATTCCTTGCAAGCGGTAAAACTTTAATTAAGGAAGGTGATAATAAGTGAGAGCAATCGGTATAATTTTAGCAGGTGGAAACAGTTACAGAATGAAAGAGCTCTCATCGAAGAGAGCCGTATGCGCAATGCCTATTGCAGGCAGTTACCGGAGCATCGACTTTGCACTGAGCAATATGACCAACTCCCATATCCAGAAGGTTGCCGTATTTACCCAGTACAATGCAGGAAGTCTGAATGAGCATCTCATTTCCTCCAAGTGGTGGAACTTCGGACGGAAGCAGGGAGGATTATTTACCTTTACTCCTTCTGTTACGGCAGAGAACAATTTCTGGTATCGTGGAACTGCAGATGCCATGGCACAGAATCTGTCCTTCCTTAAAAACAGCCATGAGCCGTATGTAGTAATTGCATCCGGTGACTGTGTTTACAAGATGGATTACAATAAGGTACTGGAATATCATGTAGCCAAGAAGGCGGATATTACAGTTGTCTGCAAGGACATGCCGGCCGGTGTGAATGTAGACCGTTTTGGTACAGTGAAGATGAATGAAGAAAGCCGGATTGAAGAATTCGAAGAGAAGCCGGTTGTAGCGAAGTCCAATACGATTTCCTGCGGAATCTATGTGGTCAGAAGACGTCAGCTGATTGAGATGATTGAGAAGTGTGCGGAAGAAGACCGTTATGATTTTGTGAAGGATATTCTGATCCGTTATAAGAATATGAAGAAAATCTACGGATACAAGCTTACGGATTACTGGAGAAACATTGCTACGGTTGATGATTATTTTGAAACCAATATGGATTTCCTGAAGCCTGAAACAAGAGATTATTTCTTTAAACAGTATCCGGATATTTATTCCAAGGTGGATGATCTTCCTCCTGCAAAATATAATCCGGGTGCACAGGTTCGTAACAGTCTGGTGTCGAGTGGAACCATTATCAATGGAACAGTAGAAGACTCCGTGATTTTTAAAGAAACGTACATTGGAAATAACTGTTACATCAAGAATTCTATTATTCTCAATGATGTTTATATTGGGGATAATACGCACATTGAAAACTGCATCATAGAAAGTCATGATACCATCCGGGCGAATTCTTACTATGTTGGTGAGAATGAGATTAAGATTGTTGTGGAGAGAAATGACCGGTATGTGATCTGAACGGCTATTAATTAAATTTAATGAACGAAGATACTTGCACGTCAACAGGGGAATGACAGCTTAGGAAATCTGCAAGAATTTTGTATAGGGACAAAAGAAAGAAAGGGGTAAAATTATGCAGATTACGGACGTTCGAGTTCGCAAGATTACGAAGGAAGGAAAGATGAAGGCTGTCGTATCCATTACACTGGATGATGAACTGGTGATTCATGACATTAAGGTTATTGAAGGGGATAAGGGATTGTTCATTGCAATGCCAAGTAAAAAGGCAGCGGATGGAGAATATCGGGATATTGCTCATCCGATCAATTCACGGACCAGAGAAAGAATACAGACCATGATTCTTGATGCTTATGAGAGATCACTCTCTGAACCGGATTCTGAATAAACAAAACAGACAGGGCAGCCGCATGAT
>ENA-OPCY01002111-OPCY01002111.1-human-gut-metagenome-genome-assembly--contig:-NODE-2111-length-10071-cov-2.066494_pt1 | contig 10071 bp, 8 predicted proteins | sample MGYA00241568_ERZ501487 | MGnify/ENA primary metagenome ERZ501487 (study PRJEB25962, sample SAMEA2042574) | human gut metagenome | biome: human gut; feature: human-associated habitat; material: faeces... | reverse complement strand
CTCAATTCTCCCCAGCATAGCTGGGGGTTTAAGCATTTCAATTAATACTAAACACCAATAAAATACAGGAAAAAATCCATCTGAAGAATCGCTGATCGGGCTGTTGCCGTGGAGTGATTCCCTGCCTGACTACTGCAAGGCTCAATACTCTGAAATACTATGACATAGTTACTTGCAGTAACTTGCAGTTGTTTGTAGTTGTTTGTATATACTTGAAGCCGGACGGGATTGTCCGGCTCCTTTTTTATCCGTTGGTTAGTTGGGGGTGGGGGTGGCGGATACGAATAAAGTTAATGTACTGCATAACATTTGTTCCGCATCAAAAGTAAACGAAATATACCAAAAAGGAGATGACATTTCAAGTGCCATCTCCTTTCAGTATAATTACCCACTTTGCATCAGCTTCTCTAATGAAAACCATCGACACGCGGTTTTGGAGTTGTACTTTTTACAAAAAATGAACCCCACTCAATCGGAATAAACCGCAATAAATCGAAGTTTTTTGATCTTCATTCTTAATAAAATTAAATGAATTTGTGTGAATTTGAATGAAAAGCTCACACAAAATTCACACAAGCTTTTTCTCACATCACACGATATATGCAACCGCTTGTCGTGAAGCTGCCCTTATTCTTTTATACTCCTGAACGTTAAATCTTTTTGAGGGAGTTAGACACGCAGCACTACAGTTATCCTCTATTAAGCCGTTTCCGCAAATAGGTATGCTTTTCTTAAAGCTTATATCTCTCGCTGCTGCGTGATTCAATTGTCAAGATGCCATTGTTAATTTGCTGGGAATAAAGTGTTCTCTATATTATTACAGTACGTTTTACTTGCATTTGCACGACACTTATAAATAGATCTTTTTATAATTGTACAATCGAACAAGATTTATCAGTCGAATTTGTAGCTTTTCACAACAGCATCTATAGTTTCTCATCCAATAATCATTAATCACCTTTTTTGATCTTGCAATACAGCGAAATAACTTTGCTATATTTTTTCCAATAAAAAACACTCCAAACAAACGATGTTTTCATAGATATTTAATACATATATGTCAATAAACCTTCTCTAATACTTAGGTGTAGGCATATTATATGCGCATTTCTGTATAGACTTAACTTATACAAATAAAAGTAATATACTTCCCCAACTCCTTATTCTTGAATATTATACTCAACACTAGTAATCTCTATGGTTTTAACATTAACGCACTCAACCAATGATTCGTCAAATAATGCTAAATTAATTCCACCTTTTCTTAATGTACTCTCATATTCAACTCCATCATAGCCTTCACTTTTAACAAACTCCGCTATGTATTGTGTAGGGAGATATTCTAATGGACTGTCATTTCTTCTTATCGGTTTTGCTATTTCGTAAGCCATCTCTTGAAAAACTTTCCTATTAAGTGCAAAACGTTCAAATTCATCATTATATAAAAATGGACTGACACGAGATATTTCAGATATATTTGCAACTTTTATCGGCTTTTTATTTTTAAATGTTCCTATGGTAACATAATCATATGCTGTTACTCTAGTTTCATTTAAAACCGTTTTATCATCTGTAGATAAATACAGTACACCTATTCCATCAGGATTAACTCTTCCAGCAGTTCTCTTTCCTATTGGTGGTGCAAACATCTCTTCTTTTTCGAAGCCATTGGAATTCGGTGATATTCTAGCCCTATAAAAGGATGTTCCTTCCTCATAAGTTTTCTGAACCATAGTTAAAAAAGACGAAAACACATCGGCATTAAAATTACTGCTAAAAAAGCGATTAGTATGTTTTATTGACTCCGAAAAATCAGTCCAAGATAAGCCTCTTACAACTCCATACTCATTTATATAATCAATATCATGTAGTTTTTCGATTGCCACTTTCTTCACAAGTATTTCTTTATCAATATCTAAATCTGAGTCAAACAAACACAACGCCTCAAGAAGTGCCTTTATTCCCTCTGATCCTCCACTAAAGACATCCCAATCATCTCTAAGTATTTCTTTCAAAAAACGTGCATCGGAATGTTCGGAAGGTGAATATATCTGTATCAGACTTGTGATTTTATCAGAAATCATATTTGATGATTTTGATATATCATAAACATCTGTATTTTTGGAAGAACAGAAATCACAATCTCCTTTTGTTCCATATAAATGAATTATTTCACGAATTGCACTATCTTTGAAACAATTAATGCAACATTTCATCCTGGTATACCTCTGTTATCAAATATTTATTTATTAGCTCTAAGTGATGCATAATTGATAGTTTTTTTATTGTTGGCAAACCGGGATAATATCCTTTTTGAGCATAATCAATCAATGTTGATAAAGCGTTTGTTCGCTGCCTTTCCTGGCCTTTATTATACCAATCCAAAAGTTTTGTTACCGCTTCATAAAATTTACCGGCAACGTCCGCTATATCATAATTTGAATCAGAAACAAAATGATGTATTCTCAGTTCGTTTTCATCCGATAAATATACAATATGAATAGCAACAGCACGTGGTGAGAAACCACCTTCTTCATAGTTATCTCCAACGATTGAATAATCTCCAAATCCTTTATAACCTTCATCTTTAAAAAATATATGATCTTCAGAAAAAGGTTCATCTTCACATTTCAGATAATCTGAGTTTTTCGATTGCTTATTAAACTTATCTTCAAACAAAACTTTATTTTCTTTTACAGCACGTCGCATACGTCTTTCATCTGGCAAAAGAACATATGCTGGATCATCATCTGAATATATCTCCTTAAAATAATCCACATAATCCTGATTATTAAGAACAGATAGTACTGTATTCTTATTCATTCCGAGCTTTTCCATGCTAATGAAAGTTTCTTCAGCACTTTCATTAAAAATAACTGCTGGAATAATACTGTCACTTTTAATCTCTAGTAAAGATGATGCATCAGAATCAGCAAAATCTCCAACAGCAGGATTTAAAATCATAGCTAAATCCAAATCTGCTTTTTCAAAAGATTGTATTGTATTTTTTAAAGTAGGGCTTATCTTTATAGGCTCAACGACCGGAATCACATATTTGCTGATGAGTCCTTTTTGTGCTAGCTCTTTTAACGCTAACAATTCATATTGTCTGCCTCTAAAATATGGAAAATACATAAACTCTACCTCCTATATATTGTATTAAGCATTGAAATCAACTCAGGTGTTTTTTTATAAAGTCCAGAAAAATATATTGCGGCTTTTAATTCATTTGGAATATCATCAAATACAATTTTGGTTATCGTATTTCTTTTTTTTAGTTCTTGGAACGCAAGCTTCTGAGCGTCTAAAATAGGTATTTCCTTAAACATCTCCAAACATGCCTTATAAAAGAAAACAGGTGCTACCTGTGGCAATTCATGATAATACTGTAGAATTATATTTTCGTATTCTTTTTTTCTCAGCAAATCAAAAATACACTTGTAATCCAGATTTTCATTATACTGATTTGGTTGTCTGCCACTAGTTTTACTAAAAATCGTATCTTTTTCCGAAAGAACATAGATTCCTACAGAATTTCCCATATCACCTAGTTTATCCAGTACCTTTTCGACTCGTTCTCTTTCATGGTCTGAAGCTAAGACTGAAACTTTACTAAACGCTTTATAATAATCAAATAATTGCTCGTTCAAACGTTCAAAATTATCTAAATCCGATTTTATCTCATACACTTGTCCTTCGCCATTTATCATAACAAAGTCAGCTATATGACCAGCTACTCTGATTTGAGAAAGTGCAGTTGTTGTGTTCACACTGTGTATTCCGACCAAAAGCTTATTCAACAAGGTATTCATATAATAATACTCATTTCTATATGAATTACCCAAATAAGAATATATCTCGCTTATTAGTTCGCCGTGGTTTTTCCCTTCCGGATCATCTACATAACGCTGAACAATCACATCAAAAATCTCGCTATGACCATTTTTAATTAAATCGTCCATTACAGTGCGTGTAAACACACGATTAATAACTCTACTGTTATCAGACATAACAACATTCCTCCCTTCATTTTGAATTGACATAATATACTTTATTATATTATACACCCAAGGTTTCACCTAAGAAACTAATTAATAATAACATTAATTTAACATTTTGTTAATATAATATTATTGACTTAACTTGTACAAGATTCGATTTTTATAAATATTCTACGGCTATTGTTTGTAATGAACAAATCGTCCTAAAAATTAATAATAATAATAATATGATATATTATCAAACGAATAAAAGAACTCATCAACATGTGTATTGGCATGTTGATGAGTTCTTTTATTAAATTATTACATCTTCCATACGTATATACTTTATTTTATTCTCAAAAGAATAATTTTGACCTCGAATCCTATCAATATCGTCCTGTTGATAAATTGAAATCTTCCATGTATCTGGGGCAATGATCTTCTCAATTTGTTCCATATACTCAGAATCCACAGCACTCATAGAATGTCCCAAAACAATAATCTGATTCACTCTATGGCACTGATTCAAAAAAGCATCCAAACTGTTTATTTGGAGTTTCTTTTCCCAACTCTGATAAAAGTCATATACTATTTCTCTTTGCTGTCCAATGTAATAATCGAAATCATCATCTTGAGAATACCACGCATGGGAATAACTTTTCGAGTTTTTTCTGTATCCAAAAATCAAAGAATCCCCTTGCTCATATTTTCCATGAATATGAAATATAGGCACAGCTTTGGGCACATGAAAAAGATACTCAATTGTTGAAGTATAATTAAATGATAATATCGCATCACCTGCCTTAAACAGTGTTTCATTATAATAATTCTCCCTTAATTCTTCCGCCTTTTCATTAGCGTTTAAAACCATCTGATTCAAAGCAGAACATATTGCATCACTAATACTATCAACATACATTTGCATATTTGTAATGCCATCATCTCTATCAGATTCATGATCAGACAAATAATCAGGATATATTTCATTTTGATTTTCAATTTCATCCAAATCTATATCATTTAAGGATTGTTCATATTCATGCCAATCAACGCCATAGCAACGCAATACTTCTAATGCATTTTCTACTTCATCAAAAATAGACTGTTCCTCCAAATATTCAAAAAAATCACATGTTCGGGTTGCTAAACCAAAATGCAAATCAAATCCATTTCCTATTACATATAATGCTCCCATAAAATTACACTCCTAACAACACATAATATTTTTTCACATATATTTACTTGATTTGTTACAAACATTTGATATTATTTAAAAATTATTTACCACTTTTCGCTTTCCGTTTTGAAGTCGATAAAAACGTTTCTTTGCTAAATGGTCCTAAGTAAGCCTCTTCATCTAAGAAACTAAGAAGAATTTTTATTTCATTGGCATCAGTAGGAAAAACAATTTTTTCGTCTTCTACTTTTAAATCAATATTCGAATGCTTTTTAGCTAATTTTTTTATATCTTTTGCCTTATATTTATTTAATACGCCTGAATCATTTATAAGAGCAATTTTTCGTCTTACCCAGCTATTTGCTGTATCTTTAAAGGTGTCTTTAAAATCTCCAAATTCCATGATTTTTTCACCAATGAAATCATCAATATCTCGGTTAGAAGCTGTTCTGTAGTATTCAGATAGATTGAATATCTGACGAGCATAATAATATGAGCAAAAAATAAGCTTTTCACCATCATACAAACAATCGATACAATCTGATATTGCTATACCTATACGCTGATCCTGTTTAAAAGTATTTGAGTCAAACAACAATCGAATTTTATCAATTGAAATATATTGATCCTTTCTAAACCTCTGGAACCCAGCAATGAATTTCTCGCCATTATCGGTGCTTTCACAGTATCCGATACATATTGCTTTTATATCCTGTATGTTGGTTTCATTAGGGATAAAGGATTCTACAATTACCGGATTACGAAATGCATCTTTCAATGTATCAGATAATACAAAATTCTGAATATACAGTATTTCATCTTCCAATGGAGTATAACTTCCAGTAAAAGGAACGGATTGTTTTCCATCCCATTCTGCTGCAGAATTATCAAATAAACCATTAATTGTTTGTTGTGTAGCAGCGTCTATCTCAATTTTATATATTTTCTCTGAACGATCTTCCTTAACAATCACAAAAACTGTACTGTCAAAAAACATTCATTTTCAACTCCTACATAATTTTATAAGTTACTTTCATGAAACATCTATTAAAAAATCTTCAAAAAGTCGAATAACTCTTTTAATCTGTCTTTTGTTTCTAAAACTTCTTGTTTTCGACATTAAAACATACGGTTTACCTCCTTCGAATTGTACATTATGAAAATGATATCCCATTAACCAATAAACAGGACTGCCGTAAGACTTATTCGCAAACAAACATATAAAAAAAGCAATAATTCCAATAGCAAGTAAAAACCACATACTGATTTGTTCATCATTATCAAAAATATTCTCTGTGACAATCCATTCAATAATAGGAAGTAAATACGCTGCCCCTAACCCTAGGGCAAACTCATCTTTTTCCTCTGGAGTACTACTTGCATGAAAATCCATACGAGAAAGATTCCGAAGCGATATTTTTAAAAACATAATATGATATATCAATATCACTATTGATAGTGTGATAATAATCCAAATATGACAGGGTATAGATGATCCCAAAACAACAATTTGTTGTTTTAAAGTTACTGATGAATTTGTATTCACTTTTGTCCATGCATCAATCCACTTCTGATATTCAGAAATTGATATTCGCGCTGCCAAAGAGATAGATGCAATAATAGAATATGGGGAAATTGTACCTAAAACATAAAGTATTCTTTGAAAGCTGTTTATCATTACATATTGTTATGCTTACAATACAGTAAACATATTTCCTTTCCTAAAAATGTATCCTGCAAAAACTCACCATATAATAGCTCAACCATACTATTTTCCAAAAAGCTCAATAAAAATGGATAAAGCTGCAAGCACAGTACCTACGAATGCCATGTTTGCCGAAAAAATTGTATTTAGCAACTCCTTGTCCTTCAAATTTTTTACTTCCATTTGAGCAATTCTTATTATACTTGCAAACATTAAAATTGGTATTGATAGTAGCCCGTATGCTTTATTTGGACCTACTCCCCATATCAATACTGATAAGAAAAATAGCGCTATCAAATACAAAATCACTTTACAAATGCCATAAATCGAACTTGTTCCATATCGAATCAATTCAAAGGACAGCCTAGGCTTTTTAGCATCTTTTTCTTTGAAGGTAATTACTGATTTAAATATAGCCACATCATTTTTTACAGAATGCCATATTTTTAATAACAAGTGTTCATTTTCAGGATACTCTACATAACCAATTATATTAAACCATTCATCGTGTCCAGCTTTTTCCTGACTTTCCCTTTCTTTGGCCTCTGTTTTCGCAATTCTTTCATGGGCTTTAACAATGGCATCTGCCAACCTTTCATAATCAATGTCTGTTTTTATATACTGCTGATTTTTTGACTTGTTTTTTGGCATTTTACAACTCCCAAATTATGATATTGATAAACCTTGATAATACTATATATTTAATATATTGTATATTATCAGATCACGCCAATCAACCATAATTCGACAAAAGCACACTTATATGGAACAAAACTCCTCTAAAGTAAAATGAGCAGCCGAAGAAGTTCCCATCCTCGGCTGCTCACTAACTATCATATAAAGACTACACAAATCCTTTTACAATACCACATTTTCTCCATTAATCAAAATCAGTCTGTCATTCTCCTTTGCGATCTCTTCCAACCTTTCTTCAAATCCACTTTTTGAAAAAATGGCATATATGACCTTATATCCCTTAAACTCCGATATTCTTCCACATTTTTTCAGCAGTTCCGAGTACACTCTCATCCCAATAGGCTTTTCATAGAATTTGCACTCGCCTGCAAGCAACCGCTTGTTCTGTTCATCTATGGCAACAACGTCAATTTCGGTATTGCTGTTCCAATACGAACCTATCCGAGAGATATTAAAGTCTATCTTTCCACTTTTGCACAGATCAACAAGCAACTCTTTGGAAACCTGCTCATATACAAAGCTGACATGATTATCAACAAAATTGTTACTCAGCTTTTCAACCACAAATTCTATGTTATCCAACTCCAGTTCACCCTTATAAGGATAAACGAACTTAAACCAAAACTCCATAAAATTATCGTTAATATAATAAAGTCCTTTACGACTCTTTTCCGGATTGCTCTCTGTTATCGGGACACGCTTCTCCACAAGGAACAGATCGACAAGCGTTGCAAGATATGGGCTTAACTCATTGGTTTTCTGTTCAAGAACAGTTGCAATTTCCGAAATGCGGTGATTTCCCATTGAAATTGCTTTTAATATAGAGAAATAGCTTGCCGTTTCTTTGACCTCATTACTAAGGAGGAACGACGGCTCTTCGCTCAAAAATCCTGATCTGTCAAGTACGTTTTCAACAATATTCTTTTCAAGTGACTCATCATTATCAAAAAACTCAATGTATTTTGGGACACCGCCCGTTACAGAATAAATTTTCACTCTTTCCTCAAAGCTAAGGTTTTCAAAAGCCATGGAAAAATCGGCAAACCGCAGCGGACGAAGCCTTATCTGTGCAGTTCTTCTGCCATATAGCGGACTGCTATGGCTCAATACAGAAGAAGTCATCATGCTAATATGCGAACCGCAGAGAATAACCATAACATTATGATCTTTCAGAATTTCATCCCACGCATATTGGAAAATAGACGGAAAAGCAGGATCAGCCTTCACAAGATACTGAAATTCATCTATTATCAGGATCTTTTTTTGTTCAGGTTTATTATCCACAAACATTTTAAAGACATGCTCCCAGCTTTCAAGATGTGCATTCTCAAGGTATGATTGTCCGGTAAACTGTGCTATTTTCGTAATCAGATTACTCATATTCTGCTTGGATGATTCCTGACTTGTAAGAAAATATAGTGCATTTTTGTCCTTAATAAACTGCTTTATAAGAGTTGTTTTGCCAACACGTCTGCGTCCGTAAATTACAACAAACCCACTTTCACGTTTATACTCACGTTCAAGCGCAGCAAGCTCATCTTTTCTACCGATAAATTTCATATGGCACCACCTGTTTAATATAATATAAATTAGTCTAATTTATATTATATTATCATTTTATAGTTTGTCAAGTGGTTGTAAAATGTTATTTTATATTTGTTGCATCAAATATATTCAACGAATGCATTATTTTACGGTATAAATCCCCATACATACAAAAAGTCCGACTTTTCTATCATACTTTTTCAATATATTCAATTCTCAACCGGTATCTTCAAAACGACCGCCATCTCAAACACCCCATTCTTTATTGAAACAGCCATAGTCCCATCATATTTCTTAACTGCCTGCTCAATCGAAAGCAAACCGAAACCGTGGTTCTTTTCGTCTTCTTTGGATGTCTTCATTATTCCCTCGGAATCTGCACTGACGGTCGGATTTCTCATCGTCATTGTCCAGTAGCCCTGCCTGATTTGCGCAGCAATGCTTATCTTACCTCTTTCAGGACACTTTTTGCAGGCTTCAACTGCATTATCCAAAGCGTTTGCAAGGATAATACAAATATCGGAATTCTCGATTTTATCTGTAATGCAGCCGTCAAACTCAATATCGGCAAAATCTTTGCAGCTGTCGCTCTTATCGGTAAGGATCGCATCTGCTAGACGGTTGCCTGTATGAAAAATTGCTTCGTTTCGGTGAGTGGATTCTGTGAGTTTATCAATATAGTTCTGCGCATCGGAATAGCAACCCTCACCAATCAGTGTATTGATACTGCTGAGGTGATTTATGTAGTCGTGCCTAAAAGTACGCATATCGCTGTTGAGCTTTTCAAGCTTTTCGTAGTGACTGATTTGCGTGGCAACTTGTTTTTCAAGCAGAGAATTGAGGGCGGTGTAATAGTTTTTGGATGCTACATTTATTAAAAGAGAGAACACAATACTAATCAAACAAATCACCAATAAAAAGACAAATATCGTAACAGTCATGACCACCACTTCAAGTGGTGGTTT
>ENA-OPCY01002108-OPCY01002108.1-human-gut-metagenome-genome-assembly--contig:-NODE-2108-length-10081-cov-2.140235_pt1 | contig 10081 bp, 25 predicted proteins | sample MGYA00241568_ERZ501487 | MGnify/ENA primary metagenome ERZ501487 (study PRJEB25962, sample SAMEA2042574) | human gut metagenome | biome: human gut; feature: human-associated habitat; material: faeces... | reverse complement strand
AGGTCTCACAGCCTCTTCTGTAACTAAAGAGGGATTCTCTTCAAATTCCTCAACCTCTGCTATATACTCAATATCATTATCATACAGGTATAAATGAGGTTCCCCATTGATATTAATGACCCTAAAATCATATCTTACCACAGGGTTATCACTTATAACACCATCTTTCAGGCTACCCTCCTGATGCATCTTCTTTGCATATCTTGAGGGATTAATAAATACTGTATCTCCTACCTCAATTCCTCTTACTGAGGGACCTACAGCTACTACAGTCTGATATTCCTTAATAGTACCTGCTACTCTCTGTGCATCTACTAAACTAGATCCTGCAATAGTCTGGTCATCTTTATATCTGTGCATAGTGGTGATTAACCCATTAAACATGGGCTTCACCTTCTTTATTGTAGTTACCATTCCTTAACTTCTCTATTATTTTACGTCTCTTTCTTAAGTTAATATACCTATCATAAGTGCAAGATAATTTGCCTAGGCTGGGTATATTAAAATTAGTCCTTAAGCTTTCAAATTCTTCCTTACTGAGATCTTCCTTCAAAGGAAGTCCTTTAATACTCTCCCTTATAAACTTCCAGTAGGATTCATAAGCTTCCTTCACTACCTGAGCAGGCAGATTAAGCTCTGATGCTACCTCCTTTATTATTTCCTGATAAGTCATGAAAATTCAAACAGTAACATCATTTTGAATGAGCCATTCTCTTCTTTGACAGCAGGTATGTATCTGGGATTAATCTTATTATCTATAATAATCTTATTCTTTCTCAGTTTAGTAAGGACTACCTGAAAGTGAGGATTATTTATGCCTAATTCATCCATGATCTTCTTTCTGGTATCCTCTCCCATAGTAACCCTGTCAAGGATATCATTATCCTTAATGACTTTACTAAGCTCATATCTTTCCTTTACCAGACAGGTTATTACATCCATTTCCCTTTCAGTAAGGTTATGAAAGGGATGAAGGAATTTAAACCAATATTTAAAGAAAGAATTATCAAGTTTGCAAGGAATTCTAACTATACTATCTGCTACCCTGCTCATATAATATCCCCCTTATTCTTCCTTACTTTCTTCTTCACTGGAGTCAGGTGTCTCATGAGCCTGCTGAGGAGACATTAATTCCATGAATTCTTCAGCACACTTTGACCTGAATTCTTCAGTAAGGTACATAGCTTCTGAATTAATACATAACCAGAGGTAGTCTAATCTCTTATAAAAGTTAACCATATTAGCATCACCTAAGGCTTGTCTTAACTGGGAATTCTGCTCATGTAACTGTCTTGACTGATTACTTAGTAATGAACATGTATTCTCCAACTCTTCATAAGTTAATTTCTTAGGTAGTACAGGTCCTTTGGCTGTTTTACTCTCTTCCACCTTATTTGTGTTCTGTGTAGTTTCTCCCATATCTTTGTTTATATAAATTCTCCCAATCAAATATATTGATGCTCTCTGTATCAGTAGAGCCACACTCATTGCAGTAATTTGTACCAGACATATCCCTTATAGCCAGGGAAAGGCAATGAGTGCAGTAAATTACTGGTTCATCATTAAACCCCTTTTCCTCTGTTTCCATATTTAAGTTGTCTGTAAATTACTTCCTTCTCCAGCTGTTTCTGCCTGCCAGGGGTTCTTTTCCTGTTATTGAAGGGTCTTTTAGGAATTATAGACCCCCATGCTGCTACATGGCCTCTCCTCATAGCCCTTCTTACACTTGTATACTTACCAACTGCTTCAAATGTAGCTAAGTGCAGTACTTCATGAGGATACTTTTTTGCTTCCATATCAATATCCTCTTCATTTATAGTATTTCTCCAATTATCTTCCATTGCAACAAGAATATATTAAATATACCTGATCCCTGTAAGGGAAGATACTAAGTATATCTTCCTTCTGTATCTTTAAGTCATTTGCAATTGCTATAGTTTCCCTTACAGTAGAAGTAGCTATTGTTTTAATAATTTTATCTTCTCCCATATCTGCCTTATTCAGTTAATTCAAATCTGTATACATACTGATTTACCTTAAGAATAAAGGTCTCAGTCTCTGATTTAATACCTGCACAGAGGGGAGTTTGTGGTATATTACTATAGAACTCCAGAGTCTTATTCTGTACATAATTCATTAAATCCTTAGTAGATGAAGCATTAAAAGGAGTACCAGATACTGTATTCATTTTGAATGATGTACCTGTAATACCCATAGCTGACTCAGCAACAAGATCCTGAAAATCTGAGACTTCTTCATGAAAATCATCCAGATAAATATGGGCTCCTCTTTTACTTCTGTTAGGCAACATTAAAGATGCCCAATGAAGATTCTTTATCTGAGTTTTAACTCCCTCAAGTATATTGACATAATTGAGGAAGAAAGGAAATAAACCACTCTCCTTAGCAGTTTCTTCTGTACTTAATTCCTTCTCAAACTCTTCTATAAAAGTACTATCTAAATCAATCATATTCCTTAATTAAACCAGAGATGGGGAGAGGAATTGAACCTCTGTTATATAGCTTTGCTGGCTATATCCTGCCTTCAGATGCCCCATCAATTATTCCACTATAGTGATATAGTGAGGTAACTTAATAACCAAAATTATACTACGAACTACAAGAAATCAACCAATCAGCTATGGTTAATTTAGTGAGCCTGCCCAGACTCGAACTGGAATCATAAGATTAGAAGTCTTATGTTCTATCCATTGAACTACAAGCCCTTATTAGTTATCCCAATAGATATTGAATCTTTATTACCTGAGCCAAGATCAGGTGTACTAGCCATTGTACTAATGGGCAATACCCTATCTTCTAACTATGATGCAAAGATAAGTCAAATATTTATAACTACCAAATATTTTCCATATTATTTTCATGTAACCAGCACTATTTACCTCATGAAAGGAGTTGTGGATATAGCAAAAAAAAAAAAAAAGAGAGACCATTAAGATCTCTCCACACCACCTAATTTATCAGCCCATTTTTCTGTATAGAAAGCATAGTAGTTATAAGAAGGAGAATCTTCTTTTACAATGCTTCTCATAAAATTGAGTATTGATGGAATACCTATCACTAATAGGTATAAAGGACCCAGCATTAAGGATTGTAAGCAGTGTCCATATTCATGTTTAAGAGTAATTTCTTTTGTATATCTTGGGTTAAGAAATATAAACTCTCCTAAAGAAAATCCTGATGTAACAAGTTTTGATACTATAACTATCTTACCATTAAACTTCTCACCAAGAGAAGACCAGAATCCTATTACAGCCCATACCAATAAGGCAAGTATAATCTGTGGTAGTTGCCATAGCCATTTAAAGACATATATTAACCATTTCATACTTTATATGTTTTATATTTTAGTTTTCTTCCTGATCTGGTTGCTTGGTATATACCCATATTATTATCTACAGATACATGCATTGAGCCTTCACATTTAATAATATTAATCACTTTCTTCTTCATCTCTTATTACATTCTGCTATAAGTCTCTTTATTATAGGTTCTGTACCCTCATATACCTTAGAATTAGATACCCTTATTATCCTATATTCCAGCTTCCTGAGGTTACTACTTCTCTTGAAATCCTTTATCTTTTGGTCACTAGTGAAGTGATAGTCACCATCTATTTCAAGTATAATCTTCTTTATAGGAATACAGAAGTCAACTATGTAAAAGTTCTTTATAGCCTTCTTCTCCTTTATATAAACTATATGTTGAAACTCAAATACCTTAGCAAGAGGAGAGGCTTTTAAAGCATACCACATTCTCTTTTCTGCACTTGTAGCTTTCTTCTCTAAAGACTTCTTATAGTTCTTTGCACAGCTCTTTACTTCCTTCTCAAGTTGCCTTAGTTTTTCTTTCTCAAGCTCCCTCTCTAACCATAGTTGCTTTTTACTCTTGGACATAGTTATCCCTCCCTCCCTTTATAAGATAAAATGCTAATTAGTTTACTAAAAGGGTAATAAGAGACCTTGCAGGCTTTTCTCACTGCAACAGACTTTAAGTATCTACCTTAAAGATTCTACCCCCAGAGACCAGCAGTTTACCCCGTTTATATATTATTAGTTCTTCTCTTAGTTATCCCTAGGATGCATTACCTGTGCCCTTCTAATGGTATCCTTTACTTTCCCATGTTGGCTGCATCAAATAAACTACTACTGGGTGGTCACTTATACTGTGTATTTTTTACACCGGGACAAAGATAAGTAAAATAATTGATATATGCAAATCTTTATTCCCTTTTTATTTTTGCCCCTGTTTTTGAGTTCATATAATAGTTCATTGCTACTGAAGCTAACTTCATATATAGTGCAGAGATATTAGTATAATATCCTTCTTCATTATCATGAATCTTCTCAGTATCTTCCTTATAAAGATCTATAGGATGAAAAGAGTTCAAACTCCTTACAATAAGAGTGTATTTATTCCAATATCCCATATTATCCACTCCAGACTCCTGAGGCAATACAAGTATGTCATATTCTGCCTTTTCTTCACCAAATCTTACTATCATAGTTACTAATTTAAATCAGGCAAATATACCAATATTATATGAATTTTCCTAATTTTTTTTTTACCCCCCCCTCTTTTCTATTTCCATATATTAAATATGGTATACTCCCCCTCCCCTAGTTTCTCTTGTGTGAAATATCTATGAATGGAATATTTTTGTACATTGAGAGCATCTCTATGAATGAAGGATGTCTATGAATGGGATATACACCAACCACACCTCCCCTCTCCCTTGGCACATGGGGTTCTACCCCCGGGTGTTAAGTATTTTAACCATTTAAACTTTTACATTATGCAACCATTAAAATTCATTCAAACAATGACTGTTAAGCAGTTTAAGAACCTAGTAGGTGCTGAGAAACTGCAAGTTAAATCCCAGCCTATGAGAGATGCTCAGGGCAATATCCTGCGAGATAAAGAAGGAAAGGCAATCTTCCATCCAGCTGAGGACAACAAGCTGTTCTTTGTGTGTGGAGGAACCACTGGAGCTGTAGCAGTGAAGGGTATTCCTCAGCATCCAATGATAAGTCTGGTGCAAGGAGATGCAACAGAAAGAAATCCAGATGGTAAGTTCTATCTGCTGCATGAGGAAGGTCAGGGATCTGCTCCAACTTTAGCAGAATTCTAAGAAAGGGGGGGCTTTGTCCCTCTTTTCTTTTATATGAGCCTTTTTACTCTCATAGTATTTTCCTTCCTTCCTCTTTCTTCCTTTTTCTCTCTTTAAACCTTGCATTTTACCCTATGATTTATCCCTAAATCATACATAAAATGACCATTTAACACCCCTTAGTTACATCATAACCACTTAAAATAATAACATTTTAGTAATAATGAGACCCAGAATTAAACCTCTGCCTATAGCTAGTAGCAGAAACTATACTCAATCAAGGATTGAATATATGGAATCTTTAGAAGCTAATCATAAAAGAGCAGCTTTGATCTTCCTCATAGTATCTCAAAGGGAATTAAGTAAAAAAAAAAAAACTCCCCTTGAATCCTTTGAGGAAGACAAATCAGTTTATTTAAATCTAAAACAGGAAAACTATGAAAAAGGCCAGAGGACTATTCGGAATACTCATAGTAACAATATTACTATGCATGGCATTCTTCTTTAAACCATTTGTAACACATTATTACAGCCAGTCATTAGGTTATGATAAAGAAGAGATAGATGAGATGTGGCTTAATGATTCAATAAGAATCAACTTCAGTACTTCAACTTTTGACACTATAAGACCAGTAAAAACACATTAAATATATCATTATGAACCTAATAACTTTAAAACATATACAGGTACCCCAATATAATAATCCTTACGGGGATAAATATAAGACAGATAAAGACTTCTGTTTAGGGGATATAATAAAGGTAGGTAAGGATAAATATCTGGTAACCAATATAGAGGATATGGAAACTGCCTCACAGGAAAAGTATACTTGCCCTGATCTGAATACACTTTTGCCAAATCATTACACCCTAATAAGGGATAGTGCGATCTGTACAGGTGGAGGAAGAGCATATATACTTTATAAAGATAAGGCTAGAGAATGGATTATGCAAGGAGGAGAGTTGAAGAATGCTGCATTAGAATGCTATGACCTTGATGAGTTAATAGAGTTTACAGATATATGGCTCAATACACCTAGGGAAAAGGAGAATATAGAGATGAATCCTAAGCATAGGGAGTATCTGGAAACTATAGCTCAAATAAAAGCAGTAGCTGATTACCTGAATGGAGACTGGGAGCCAGAGATAGGTAAAGAAAGATATAAGATATGTAAAAGAGCTTCAGATAAAACCGCAACAGGTGAAATAAAGTGTAAATGGGAAATTAGGCATGCTTTTTATGAATATGATCCAGGAGCAATATACTATAGATCTAGAGAAACTGCCGAAATGGCCCTTGTAATATTAAAACATAAATATGAATCATTATGAACTGTTTAGTAGTACAACTTAAAAATGAGGTTATGTGCAGGACATTGGAGTTCCTGACTGATGACCTAAGTATAAAAGTAGGAGACCATATAATAAGTCCTGACTTTAGTGGTGAAATGGTAGTAACAGGAGTAACCCAAGCATATAGTGAATACACTGACTCTGGATTACACAGAAGAATACTTAGGATATGTAAATTAAATGGAAAACCTTGTGGAGAATCTCATAGCAGAAAGTCCTGTATTCCGGGTAAATATGAATACAATGGACTACATCTTCGTGAGGCCCTATTTGGAACTCAGATTGTTAGCCAGATATTTCAATACCCTTCCAGAGCACAAACCAGATGGAGAGACCAGGTACTATATAGGTGGTTTTCCTAATCCTATAGTGTTCTCTATTACACGTGGAGAGTATATCCCAGGTGTAATATTCTTTAATAGAAAGGAGGATGCGGAGAGGGCTATTAAAATAATGAGAAACTATATTAATGTTTATCTAAGAGGTTTTGACAGATGGATATAATAAAGATTTTACTAAGGCTGCTACTAGTATTAATAGTAGCAGCTATTTCTCCTTTACTCATCTTGGGTCTGGGGATAATGAAACTATGCAACTTTACACCTGGGATATTTGCTGAGCAGGAGACTAAGGGGGCTGCAACAATGTCTTTAATTAGTCAGCTTGAAGATTTATCTCACAGGATGAGAGTACTATACACTGAGGTTCCACAGTCTGATGTACTACTGTTAGAAGATGTAATTAAAGTATTAAAAGAAACATGAACTATAAATTAAAGAAGAGGGATTTAGTATGGAACATGTACTGTCCCTCCACTGTTTATGGAATCCTCACTCCTCATGGAAAGATAGTATTATTGAAATGGTTGTTATACAGAAAGAGGGTAGGATACTTAGTACCCTTGGAAAATGCACTGCATGATTTCCTAGTGAAGCAGGATGATGATATAAGGCTTAAACTGAGAGAATATCTTAATATAAATGGTAATTTCAGAGCCCTCATTCCTGAAGCTTGGAATATGCCCTATTGCTTAAAAGGAGGCTACAAAGAAGAAGAATGTTTGAAGATGATAAAGAGGATTAGAAAAACTTATATCACAAACACAATAAAGGTGTATTGGGAAAGATACAGAAACTTTATAAGAAAAAGAAGGATACCCTTTAATCTTCTCCAGTTGAGTGCTAATGACCTTATTAAAATATCTACCCAACCTAATGAGTTAGTGCCTATTCTACATCCTGGTGGGAGGGCTAAGGTGTTAGCTTTTCTGAGATACACTGCGGAGAAGAGATTCTACTACCTGCCTTTGATGATATATGAATTTATAAAAATTCAGAGAGATAAATCACTAAGGGCACATCTCATAACATATTTGGAATTCAGAGATGATATAAATGTCTCTGTATATGAGTGCTCTTTAAAGTTTGTACCTGAATTAGGCATTACTGTAGATCCTAGGGAAACCCAATTTTGGGTAGCAAATGATATCTTTACCCCAGATCTTAGAGTAATATTATTAGAACAATTAAAATTAAGTAAATGCTAGGACTAATATTTACTGCTACTGTACTAGGTGTAGTAGCAGGGCTATTTGGCATATTTTTAAGAACCTGTATGTTGGAAGATATGATATTCTATCCATGGTATAAACTACTGAGTAAGTGGGTTGGGGTAGGTGACTATGCTGGTATTGTATTAGATGAGGTAAGGGGACTGAAAGGAACTGATAGTGTTTATATAGACGGATGTGGAAAGACATGGAAGTACCCTATACCCAGATTCAAAAAAGAGGCCTTATATGTAGCCCTATTACTGAAATGGTTGGCTTTTCCTCTTGGATATTGTGTATATTGTACTACCACATGGATAGCATTGCTAATGGCTTTCCTATGGTTCAATTCTTATGAAATCCCTCCTGTGTGGGAAGATATAACTATATGTATAATAACTATACTGGCTATTCAGCATTTTATGGTGGCATGGTGCAGAAAGTCATTAATTAAGTGGCATCCTGATTTAGAAGATGAATAATGATATTAAATTAAGTCTTACTGTTGCTCTGCCAGGCAGGGCAGTAGTAAGCAGGGTTGCAGAAACACAAAGCAATCCTCAAACAAAACAGGCAAAACAAGTGATTAATATCACTAAAGATTCCTATGACTATATGACGTCTCATGAGGCTCCTTGGTTTATGAAATCTAATAGATGGAAGATGCTTAATAAGAAGCAGAAACTTGAAGCACATCTTAAAAGAATATGTGAGGATCTGGGAGGAACAAGTTATAACTATAAAATCTTTACAGACTAATGGCAAGAAGATGGACTATTGAAGAGGATAATCTGCTCAAAGTAGATGCTTTAATGTATGGTACTAAGGGAGTAGCAGACAGATTGTGTGAAACCTTGGGAAGAAGTAAATATGCTATACAGGTAAGATTAAGTAAACTTCGTAAGGAAGGTAATGAGTTCAGGCTAAAAGGAGTCTTTATATCATATTCTGATAAGCATACAGAGCCTGAAATTCCTGTATCCAGAAAGAAGGGATTCTGGGGTAAGCTATTCTCTATACTGTGTCTTAGTAATGGTAAGTAAATAACTTAGCATATCAAACTATGGAACTAGTTTATATATTACTGGGACTGGTGGCACTTATTACTATAATAGGTGCCTATATCAGGTATGAGCCTAAGTTCGACTTAGTAATAAACAAAAGTATTCATCTTTATTTATGGTATACTAAGTCTGACTGGTTGGATAACAGGGAAAGAGAATACATCAAAATCTTCTGATATGGTTGAGTATAATAGTTGTACAATTATAGAGGGTGTCTTGAATCCAAAACACTATCTGGAGATTATTATAGGTAGACATGAATACAGGAGTCTTTTTGAATTATTCACATTTATGTTTAGACATCGTAGTTATGCTTCAAAGTCATATCCTACTGAGTTTGAAACAAAGTATTTCCCTGATATAAATGCTTTGGTAGACTGTTTGGAAGGTGCAATTATACTAGTAGCTGAGTATAACAATGAGTTCTTACATAAACTCTTGTCCCCTGAATATAAAAGTACCTATTTTATCTATGAAGATCCTAAGGATCCCATTCTAGGAGTGATCCCCAGTGAGGATCATCCCAGACATGGTAAAGGATTGAATCTTATGGGAGAGATATTAACCAGAATAAAAGATGAGTATAATACAAACTAGTAATTTGTTCCTTCTTTATTTCATAAGTACAACTATATCAGTATTTGGACTAGGGGATATATTACGCAATAGTTACTTATGGAAACTAAAGATACCAGAAGGAGTTGGGCATCTTAGTTACTATATAAAGGGTAGAGCAGATCACCCTTTATATCTGTATATAGCATATGCAATAATTGCATTTATCCCTATATTTAATCTGGTAGTAGTTCTGTACTTTCTGATCTTTGCTCATCCCTATGGTAATTGTAGATACCCTGAATATGGAGGTATTTATGATTTAATAGTGGAATGGAGAGTAAGGTTTTTCCTAAGAAGATTTTTAATAAAATTAAAAGAATTTTTAACAAAAAGAGTTTAGTATGAATTTAGATAATATCAAGGTGCATAC
>ENA-OPCY01002106-OPCY01002106.1-human-gut-metagenome-genome-assembly--contig:-NODE-2106-length-10092-cov-4.025406_pt1 | contig 10092 bp, 7 predicted proteins | sample MGYA00241568_ERZ501487 | MGnify/ENA primary metagenome ERZ501487 (study PRJEB25962, sample SAMEA2042574) | human gut metagenome | biome: human gut; feature: human-associated habitat; material: faeces... | reverse complement strand
AAAAAGAAGGTGCGCATTTTGACACACCTTCTTTTATATTTGTTAGAGGGATATTTATGAAATAATACTCGCCTATATCGAAAATAATATCTACCTTTGCGGCTGCTAAATTACTAAGTTTATTGAATTTATATGATAAAAAAACTATTATCCGTACTGGTCTTAGTTTTTGCCCTCTCGGGTTCTGTGCTTGCACAGCAATCTATGAGTGACCAACAGGTGTTGGAATATGTGAAGACGGGCATGCAACAAGGAAAAGACCAACGTCAGATTGCTACAGAGTTAGCCCGTAGAGGAGTGACACAAGAACAGGCTAAGCGTGTAAAGAAACTTTATGAACAGCAAAATGGGTCTGCTGATAAAGACGCAAATGCAACGATGCAAAATCGGAACCGTTTGCGTGAAAAGACAAAGACGCAGGAAGATATCTATGTAACAGAGAATTTTACTTTCGACCAACGTCCGGCTGCGGGCAGAGTGGTAGGGAAGAACTTGTCGGACAGTGTTTCTGCCAATCGCTATTACGAGGGGATGGGCATGGGCGATATGGAAGAAATGCAGAAGGATAAGGTGTACGGACGGGAGATTTTTGAAACCAGAAACCTTACATTCGAGCCGAGTGTGAATCTGGCTACTCCTCCTAATTACCGTCTGGGGCCGGGTGATGAGGTAATCATTGATATCTGGGGTACAAACCAGGCCACCATCCGCGATAATGTATCTCCGGACGGATCTATCACGATCCCCGATTTGGGATTGATTTATCTGAACGGCATGACTATTGCCGAAGCCAACCAATATTTGCGTAAAGAACTGAATAAGATTTATGCAGGGCTTGATAATGAACAGAACCCGTCCTCACAAATCAAGGTTACTTTGGGAAACAGCCGGACGATCCAGGTGAACGTGATGGGGGAAGTGTTCCAACCGGGAACTTATGCATTGTCTTCTTTCTCTACCGTGTTTCATGCACTGTACCGTGCCGGTGGCGTGAGCGATATCGGTAGCTTGCGCAATATACAAGTAGTGCGCGGAGGACAGAAAATCGCTACCGTAGATGTGTACGATTTTATTATGAAAGGTAAAATCAATGATGATATCCGCTTGCAGGAAGGCGATGTGATCATCGTTCCTCCATACGAGGCGTTGGTTAGCATAGAGGGTAATGTGAAACGCCCCATGAAATACGAGATGAAAAACAACGAAAGTGTTGCCACGTTGTTGAAGTATGCCGGTGGATTTTCGGGGGATGCCTATACCCGTTCTCTCCGCATGATTCGTCAAAACGGAAAGGAGTATCAGATTTATACGATTGATGATATTGATTATTCCGTATTCCAGGTAAAAGATGGTGATGCGCTGACTGCTGAAGCTATTCTGGACCGTTTTGAGAACAAGCTTGAAATCAAGGGGGCTGTCTATCGTCCGGGCATTTATCAGTTCGGAGGAACCTTGAATACAGTCCGCCAACTGGTGGAAAAGGCTGAAGGCCTTATGGGTGATGCCTTTACAGGACGTGCGGTGTTGCATCGCGAGCGCGAGAATCTGAAGAAAGAGGTTATTCAAGTAGATATAAAAGGCATCATGGACGGTACTGCACCCGATGTACCTTTGCAGCGTAATGATGTGCTTTATATTCCCAGTATTCATGACTTGGAGGATGTGGGAAGCATCATGGTGTATGGTGAGGTTGCCCGTCCGGGTGAGTTCGCTTTTGCCGACAATACGACTTTGGAGGATATTATAATCCAGGCTGGCGGGTTGAAAGAATCGGCTTCTACCGTCCGTGTGGATGTTTCCCGCCGTATCAAGGATAGCAAAGGTACGGAAGCGGTTTCCACCATAGGACAAATGTACTCGTTTTCTCTGAAAGACGGTTTTGTGATAGACGGAGAACCGGGTTTTGTGTTGCAGCCATACGATCAGGTATATGTGCGTAAGAGCCCTGCTTATCAGGAACAGGTGAATGTGCAGGTGACCGGTGAGGTTTTGTATGAAGGTGATTATGCGCTGACAGAGAAGAGTGAACGTCTTTCCGATTTGATCAAGAAGGCAGGTGGAGTGACTCCGTTTGCTTATATCAAAGGGGCCCGTTTAAGCCGTCGTATCAATGCCGATGAACGCAAACGTATGGAAACGGTTCTGGATATGGCCAAGACTGGAAAGGACTCCATTGATGTCAACCGGCTGGATTTGGGAGATATCTATTATGTGGGCATCGATTTGGAAAAAGCGATGCTTAAACCCGGCTCCAGTGCGGATATCGTATTGCGTGAGGGGGATGTGATTGAAATTCCCGAATACAACAACACGGTACGTATCAGCGGGGCTGTGATGTATCCCAATACCGTTTCATTTGAAGATGGCAAGACGTTGAAATATTATATAGAGCAGGCCGGAGGTTACGGTTTCCGTGCGAAGAAGAGCAAGGCGTATATTGTATATATGAACGGTCAGGTGAAGAGAGCGAAGAAAGGTAGCCGTGAGCTGATCCAGCCGGGATGTGAGGTGATTGTTCCGGTGAAGGAAAAGAGCAACTGGTCTTTGCAGAACACCTTGTCCATAGCAACCACCAGTGCGTCGTTGGCTACTATGATTGCATCTATTGCTAATATCTTAAAATAGAAACAGTATGGCGGAAGATAAGAATTATACGAATAATACGGAAAGACCACGGGAAGACGAGGAGTTGGAAATTGATTTGATGGAGTATGTCCGTAAGTTGTGGGCTGCCCGAAAGGTGCTGTTGAAGGCTGCCGGAATAGGTGCTATTGTAGGGGTGATTATTGCTCTGAGTATTCCCAAACAATATACGGTGGAAGTGACATTGTCTCCCGAATCCGGTAAAAGCGGAGGGGGGAGCCTGTCGGGAATGGCTGCCATGCTGGGGATCGGAGGCATGAGTCTGGGCAGTGAGGCGGATGCGTTGAACGTATCTCTTTTCCCGGATATAGTAGCGTCTACTCCTTTCATTCTGGAACTGTTTAATGCACATGTCACTACGTTGGACGGTGAGGTGGATACTACTTTTGTAGCTTATCTTGATGAGCAGAAAGCTCCGTGGTGGGGTGCTGTTATGGGATTGCCCGGGGCGGCTATAGGCGGGGTGAAATCTCTCTTCTCCGATAAGGAAGAGGAAGAAGGGAACAGGCTGGATCCTTTCCACCTGACAGAAGATCAGGCGAAGAAAGTGGAAGCCATGCGTAAGGCGATTACTGCTGATGTGGATAAGAAAACCGGCATCACCACAGTGACGGTGACTTTGCAGGACCCGATGGTTACGGCCGCCATTACAGACACGGTAGTGGTGAAGCTTCAGGAGTATATCACAGCGTACAGGGTCTCTAAAGCCCAGCAGGATTGTGCTTATCTGGAACAATTGTATAAGGAACGCCAGCAGGAGTATTATGTAGCCCAGCAGAATTATGCCAATTACATGGATGCTAACAAGGGGGTTGTTCTTCAAAGTGCTTTGACGGAGAGAGAACGATTGCAGAATGATATGAATCTGGCATATCAGGTGTATAGCCAGGTGGCTACCCAATTGCAGGTGGCACGGGCCAAAGTACAGGAGGCCAAACCTGTATTTGCCGTTGTGGAACCTGCCAGTGTGCCGTTGCTGCCTTCGGGAACCAGCAAGAAGGTGATTCTTGTCGGATTTATTTTCCTGGCAGTGGCGGGCGCTTCTGCATGGATCTTGTTCGGACGTGAATTCTTTGAAAATCTGAAGGCAGGACTTAATGCTCCTCAGGAGGGGATGGAGAAGAAGTGATATAAAGATATTGACCTATAAAAACAGGGTGTATCTCCTATGAGAGATGCACCCTGTTTTTATAGGTCAATCTTCGAAAATGTTGTCCTGAACGTTACGATAGTCCGGTGTGCAGTTTTCGGCTTCTTTAATTTCACTGGCAAAACCGGACAAACGCAGAATCAAAACTGCCTTTAATATAAACTTTGATTAAAGTCGAAATCCGTTTGATAGTCTTTCAATCTCGGATGTTTCTTGTCCTTGTCGGACAAAATAACCTTGTCGGCCGGAAGTCGCCAGTCTATGCCTAGATCGGGGTCGTCCCATGCGATTCCTCCTTCGCTTTGCGGAGCATAATAATGGTCACACTTGTATTGGAACAACACCTCGTCACTTAGTACCGCAAAGCCGTGTGCGAATCCGCGGGGGATAAAAAACTGCCGGTGATTCTCTCCGGTCAATTCTACAGCCACATGCTTTCCGAAAGTGGGAGAACCTTTCCGGATATCTACAGCCACATCCAGTACCGCTCCCTTGATCACACGCACCAGCTTGCTTTGTGTGAAAGGAGGTTTCTGGAAATGCAGGCCGCGTAATACACCATAAGTGGAGAAACTCTCATTATCCTGTACAAATGTAGTCCTGCATACTTTTTCTTCAAATTCACGTCCCGAGAAGCTTTCAAAGAAATACCCTCTTGCATCATTAAAAATACGGGGTTCCAAAATGAAAACCCCGTCTATTGCTGTTTTTATAACTTCCATTATTCTAATCCCAGTTCTTTTATAACTTTCAGTAAATATTGTCCGTATTGGTTTTTAAGCATCGGCTGAGCCAGTTCCTGCATCTTTTCCGGGGTAATCCAGCCTTTTCTCAAAGCTATGCCCTCAAGGCACGCCACTTTCAACCCCTGGCGCTTTTCAATGACTTCGATGTAGGTACTTGCCTCGGCCAGCGAGTCGTGAGTACCGGTATCCAGCCATGCGAAACCTCTGCCCAATGTTTGTACTTTCAATTCCTTGTCCTGAAGAAATTGCTGGTTTACGGTGGTGATTTCCAGTTCTCCCCGTGCCGAAGGCTTGATATTCTTGGCTACTTCCACCACCTTGTTGGGATAGAAATAGAGTCCCACCACGGCATAGTTGGACTTAGGTTGGGCAGGTTTTTCTTCAATAGAGAGGCAGTTGCCTTCCTTGTCGAATTCCGCTACGCCATATCTTTCGGGATCACTGACCCAATAGCCGAATACCGTTGCTTTCTTGTCCTCTTCGGCAGCACGTACGGATTCTCTCAACATGGCGGACAGGCCGTTGCCGTGGAATATGTTATCACCCAGTACAAGGCAGACGGAATCATTTCCGATGAATTTCTCGCCGATGATGAAAGCCTGAGCCAGTCCGTCGGGCGAAGGCTGTTCCGCATATTCAAAGCGTACTCCGAAATCGCTTCCGTCTCCTAACAGTCTTTTGAAGCTCGGTAAGTCGTATGGGGTGGAGATAATGAGTATTTCCCGTATGCCGGCCAGCATAAGTACCGATATAGGATAATAAATCATGGGTTTGTCGAAGACAGGGAGCAACTGTTTGGATACTCCTTTGGTAATAGGATAGAGGCGCGTGCCCGAACCTCCGGCTAGTACAATACCTTTCATATCTTTTTATTTTTTATATGTCCCTACGATTTGGATTAATAGGCGTTTTTCTCGCCCCGGAACATGTTGGTTACTGTTTTTATCATGATGCGGATGTCGAGCAGGAAAGTCCAGTTCTCAATATACCACAGGTCTCTTCTTACCCTGCCTTCCATTTGGGAAAGTTCTTTGGTTTCTCCCCGATAGCCGGTGACTTGCGCCCATCCGGTAATTCCGGGTTTGACAAGGTGGCGCATCATGTATTTGTTAATCAGTTGGGAATATTCCTCTGTATGTTTCAGCATATGGGGTCTGGGACCTACAATGGACATCTCTCCTTTGAATACATTAATGAATTGCGGCAGTTCGTCCAGATTGCTCTTTCGCAGGAAGTTGCCGAACTTGGTCTTGCGGGGATCATTCTTGGTAGCCTGCAATGAATCGGACAATGCGTTCACTTTCATGGAACGGAACTTATAGCATTTAAAGATTTTCCCGTTTTCCCCGTTTCTCTCCTGTTTGAAGAATATGGGACCAGGTGAGGTAATTTTAATAATAAGACCTACAATCAGGTATATAAATGGAAAAATTGTAAGTAAAAACAGAGAGGAAAATGTCAAATCAAATAACCGTTTTGCCAGTCTGTTTACCGGGTTCTGCAACGGCTCGGTACGGATGGACAATACAGGAACTTCACCCAATAATTCCAGTTGCAGCTGACGCTTTATGTAATTACGTACATGAGGTACGCTATAGAAGCGGATCAGATTGTTCTCGCAATAGTTCATGATGGCCAGAATATCATCCTTTCTGCTGGATGGCAGACCACAGTACAGTTCGTGCACGGTGTTATGGGACAACCATTCAAATAATTGGTTTACAGGACCTTTAAAGGGAATCCCTTCGGGGTAATTAGAGTCCTTCTCATCATAGAAAATGCCTAAAACCCTGTATCCGTAAGTCAAATCGTTCAACGTATGGTATAGCTCCACCATATTGTCCCCGTCACCTATCAGTACAGTGGCGTGCAGGTTCCTGCCACTGCGGCGGAACATTTTCACAAAGAACCGCAATGTCAGTCGCCATCCTATAGCTAAAGGTATGAAAGACAGATAGAAAGCAAGCAGATAGATGCGTGAGAAGTTATCTACCTTAATAATGGCCAGCACCGTGAGGAAGATGACTACATGCAAGCTGATTGTTCCTAACAGACGGCCTACAATCTGTTCCGGACGCACTATGCGGTTGTGCAGTATGACCCCAAAGATGGATATGCAGGGAATATAGCACAGGTTGGAAGTCAGCAGGTAGGTTTTCAATGAAATATGGGCTATGGCCTGTGAATCTATTCCTTTCAGAATAAAAAACACAAGTATCATAGAAAGGTTCAACAAGGCAAAATCACCTAATATCGCTACTAGTTTAATTATATCAGAGTTTTCAGTTGTCGGTTGTTTCATGACAAAAAAAATGTTAGTCGTATGCAAATATAGAACATATAAATTAAAACGCAATACTTTTTTTAAAAAATAATACTTATCTTTGCGGTCATACAACGTAAAAAATGAATCATATGAACATCAAGAATAATCACCTCGTTATAATGGCCGGAGGTGTTGGAAGCCGTTTCTGGCCGATGAGTACTCCTGATTATCCTAAGCAATTTATTGATGTACTGGGTTGCGGCCGTACATTGATCCAACTTACGGCTGACCGTTTTCAGGGGATCTGTCCTCCGGAAAATATTTGGGTGGTGACATCAGAGAAGTATGCGGACACTGTAAAGGAGCAGTTGCCCGATATTGCTGATGATCATATCTTGCGTGAGCCTTGCCGTCGCAATACGGCTCCTTGTATAGCATACGTCAGTTGGAAAATAAAGGCACGTAATCCTAAGGCCAATATGGTGGTGACCCCCAGCGACCACATTGTGATGAATATCGCGGAGTTTCAGCGGGTGATTAATTCGGCGATGAATTTTACGGCCGATTCGGACGCTATCCTTACCCTGGGCATGAAACCTACCCGTCCTGAGACGGGCTACGGTTACATTGAAGCTGATCTCAGTGTACCTTCTACCGCCAATAAGGAGGTATTCCGGGTGTATTCTTTTAAAGAGAAACCCGATCTGGAAACAGCCCGGCGCTATATTCAAAAAAATAATTTCTTCTGGAATGCCGGTATTTTTGTGTGGAATGTAAATACGGTGGTGAACGCCCTGCGCGTATATCAGCCTGCCATTTCGAAGGTGTTCGAGCGTTTGCTTCCTTATTATTATACGGACAAGGAGCAGGAAATGATTGACCGGAATTTCCCTTTGTGCGAGAACATTTCGGTGGATTATGCCATTATGGAGAAGGCGGATGAGATTTTTGTCCTTCCTGCCAGCTTTGGGTGGAGTGATCTGGGTACTTGGGGATCATTGCACGAGAATTTGCCGAAAGATGCCCATAATAATACGCAGATAGGTGAGAATATAAAGTTGTATGAAACCCGTAACTGTGTGATTCACACTACACAGGAAAAGAGGGTGGTGGTACAGGGACTGGACGGATATATCGTTGCTGAGAAGAATAACACATTGCTGATCTGCCGGTTGAGCGAGGAACAGCGCATCAAAGAATTTTCGGCGGAGTAAATATTCTTTCTTGTATATATTTTATTTCTGCATACATGGAGTGTATGCTGTCTGTCATCTGCCGTTCTGTTTGGTCATTCCGCCCTTTGCCATGCCGAAAGGCAGATAGCAGTAGATAGCTATGTGATATGAAATAACCAAGAGGGCTTGCATAAGGCCATTTACAATAAACGAAATGAAAAAAGTAGCTTTAATTTCAGGTATTACAGGTCAGGACGGTTCATTCCTGGCAGAGTTTTTGATTGAAAAGGGATATGAGGTTCACGGTATTCTGCGCCGTTCTTCTTCATTCAATACCGGTCGTATAGAACATCTTTATCTGGACGAGTGGGTTCGTGATATGCAAAAGACCCGTCTGGTGAATCTGCATTGGGGGGATATGACCGACAGTAGTTCGCTGATACGTATCATTCAGGCTGTACAGCCCGATGAAATCTATAATCTGGCTGCTCAGAGCCATGTGAAAGTAAGTTTCGATGTACCCGAGTACACTGCGGAAGCGGATGCGGTAGGCACGCTGCGTATGTTGGAAGCGGTCCGTATTCTGGGCCTGGAAAAGAAGACCAAGATTTATCAGGCATCGACTTCCGAATTGTTCGGACTGGTACAGGAAGTGCCTCAGAAGGAAACGACTCCCTTCTATCCCCGTTCTCCGTATGGGGTGGCCAAGCAGTATGGTTTCTGGATTACCAAGAACTATCGTGAAAGTTACGGTATGTTTGCCGTGAACGGCATCCTGTTCAACCATGAGAGTGAACGCCGTGGTGAAAATTTCGTAACACGCAAGATTACTTTGGCTGCCGCACGTATAGCCCAGGGATATCAGGACAAACTGTATCTGGGAAATCTGGATTCTTTGCGTGACTGGGGCTATGCCAAAGATTATGTGGAGTGTATGTGGATGATTCTTCAGCACGATACTCCCGAAGATTTTGTTATTGCGACCGGCGAGTACCATACGGTGCGCGAGTTCTGTACCTTGGCCTTCAAGGAAGTGGGCATTGAGTTGCGCTGGGAAGGCAAAGGGGTGGATGAAAGAGGCATCGATGTGGCGACGGGCAAGGAACTGGTTGCCGTCGATCCTAAGTATTTCCGTCCTGCCGAAGTGGAGCAGTTGCTGGGTGATCCCACTAAAGCCAAAACGTTGCTGGGCTGGAATCCCCGTAAGACTTCTTTCCCCGAACTGGTGAAAATCATGGTGAAGCATGATATGAAGTTCGTGAAGAAACTGTATTTAAAGGCTCAAATAGCAGAATAATGGAAAAAACAGCCAAGATATATGTAGCAGGACACCACGGACTGGTGGGTTCTGCTATATGGAATAATTTGCAGCAAAAAGGATATACCAATCTGGTAGGCCGTTCTCACAAAGAACTGGATTTGCTGGACGGGCAGGCTGTGAAGAAGTTTTTTGATGAAGAGCAGCCCCAGTATGTCATTCTGGCAGCGGCACATGTGGGCGGCATCATGGCGAACAGTCTTTACCGTGCCGATTTTATTTATCAGAACTTGCAGATTCAGCAGAATGTGATAGGGGAGAGTTTCCGCCATGATGTAAAGAAACTCTTGTTTTTGGGAAGCACTTGCATTTATCCTCGTGATGCCGTACAACCCATGAAGGAAGATGTGTTACTGACTTCTCCCTTGGAATATACCAACGAACCGTATGCTATTGCGAAGATTGCCGGGTTGAAGATGTGCGAAAGCTTTAACTTGCAATATGGAACCAATTACATAGCCGTGATGCCTACGAACCTTTACGGTCCCAATGATAATTTCCATTTGGAGAACAGCCATGTGCTGCCTGCCATGATTCGTAAGATTCATTTGGGAAAATGCCTGAATGAAGGGGACTGGGACGCGGTGCGTAAAGATATGAATCTTCGTCCCGTAGAGGGGATAGACGGTTCGCATACGGATGAGGAGATTCTCTCCATTCTGAAAAAGTATGGCATAACCGGGCAGGAAGTAACTTTGTGGGGAACAGGCAAGCCGTTGCGTGAGTTCTTATGGAGTGAGGAGATGGCTGATGCCAGTGTCTATATCATGGAGCATGTGGACTTTAAGGATACA
>ENA-OPCY01002104-OPCY01002104.1-human-gut-metagenome-genome-assembly--contig:-NODE-2104-length-10094-cov-2.394661_pt1 | contig 10094 bp, 6 predicted proteins | sample MGYA00241568_ERZ501487 | MGnify/ENA primary metagenome ERZ501487 (study PRJEB25962, sample SAMEA2042574) | human gut metagenome | biome: human gut; feature: human-associated habitat; material: faeces... | reverse complement strand
AGCTGCTGAAAAACTCCGACGAGGACGTGACCCAAATAGCAATGAAATGCGGATTCTCCACCATAAGAAACTTTAACCGCGTTTTCAAAAACGAAACGGGACAGACACCCAAAGATTACCGCAGTGCGAACAATTCAAATTACGGCTCGGATTCAAGCCGACCGAAAGCGGATTGAAGCCCAAAGGCTCATTGAGCTTTATAATTATATTCCTCACTTTTACAGCAAAAAAATCAAGACAGAGGGCATGCCTCTGCCTTGATTTTTTATTTTATCGGGCTCACATATCACTCTTTGATTTTGGGATACAACTCCGCCCATTTCGAATATTTTTCACCGTAGTATTTCGTAAGCTTGCCGTCGGGCAGAACGCGAGTGTAGCCTGACTTGACGGCACTTCTTAACCGCTCATAGCCGTCCTCCGGCAGGCAGGCTCTTGCGCCCAACAGTGCGGCACCCAAAACGGCTCCGTGTTCAACCTCGGGAAGCAAAAGCTCGATGTCCAGAACAGATGCGATGATTTTCACCCATTCTTTGTTTCGCGTGCCGCCGCCGCAGATTTTTGAAGTCTCGATATGTATTCCGAGATCCCGGATGATATCAAGATTTTGCTTTATCGCAAAAGCGACGCCCTCCAACACGGCAAGGGTCATCTCGTCTTTTGTCGTATTGAGCGACAGACCGAAAAATGCGCCGCGAATATTTGAGTCGTTTATCGGCGAGCGCTCGCCCATGAGATAGGGCAGGAACATGACCCGACTTTTGCCGATATATTCGGAGAAAGCTCCGTCATATGATGATTTCGTTATATTTTCGACCCACCATTTTTGGCAGCTTGCCGCGGACAAAATGCAGGCGAGATAATGATATTCGCCCGTCGCGGAGCAAAATGTGTGTATCGCTCCGTTCGGCGCATAGTTGAACTCGTCGCTTGCAACGAAAATCGTGCCCGATGTGCCGAGTGAAATATTGCAGTCTCCGCTTTTAATTGTATCCGTTCCTACGGCGGATGCCGCATTGTCGCCCGCTCCGATAACGATTTTGACGTTTTCGTTAAGTCCCAGCTCATCGGCAACGGATTTTTTGAGCGTTCCTACCGTCTGATAGCTCTCATACACCTTTGGCAAATTTTTTTCGTTTATGCCGAGCACGGACAGCATGGGCTCAGACCAGCAGCGGTTTTTCGTGTCAAAATACAGTGTGCCCGCCGCATCGGAGCAGTCGGTCGCAAACACTCCGCTGAGCCTGTATGCCACATAGTCCTTGGGGAGCATGATTTTTTCCGTCTTTTGAAAATTCTCCGGCTCATTGTTTTTGAGCCAAAGCACTTTGGGCGCGGTGAAGCCGGAGAACGCGATGTTTCCCGTGTTTTGCTGGAGCGTCTCTTTGCCGATAACATTGTTGAGATATTCGGTTTCACGCGAGCTTCGGCTGTCATTCCACAAAATGGCGGGGCGGATCACATTGTCGTTTTCGTCGAGCACGACAAGGCCGTGCATCTGCCCCGAAAAGCCGACAGACGCAACGCTGTTTTTATCGATATCGGACACAAGCTCTTTTATTACGGATATGCTCCCGTCATACCAATCCTGCGGGTTTTGCTCGCTCCAGCCGTCTTTGGGATAATATACGGGATACTCTCTTTCCGCTGTTTTGACTATCGCGTTTTCGCTCAGCAGCATTCCCTTTACCGACGAGGTTCCTATATCGAGCCCTATGAAATAATCCATTTACCGCACCTCATTTAAACAGAATTCGATTTATTTCACCTTGAATTTTTTCCTGTCTGCCGGAGCAGGGCGTCTCGCAGGACTTTTTCTCGCAGGCAAGCTCGGACAGCTGCGGAAGCGTCGCTTCTCCGCTCCTGATTTTTTGACCTAATTCCGAGTTGAAAGAAGCATATTTTTTCTCGATAAATCCGTCAACCGTTTTGCTCTCTATGATTTCGGCGGCCTTTATTAAACCGAGGGCGAACGTGTCCATGCCGAGAATGTAGCCATAAAACATATCCTCCGCGGTGTTGCTCGTCCTGCGGTTTTTGGCGTCAAAGTTAAAGCCGCCCGTAAGTCCGCCGTTTTTGAGAACCTCATACATACACATCGTCGCGCTGTAAACATCAAACGGGAATTCATCGGTGTCCCAGCCCAAAAGGAGATTTCCCTGATTCGCGTCTATGGAGCCGAGCATACCGTTTATGGCGGAAATTCTTAATTCATGCTGGAAGGTGTGACCGGCGAGGGTCGCGTGATTGGCTTCAATATTCAGCTTGAAATCCTTATCGAGTCCGTACTGCCTCAAAAAGCCTATCGCCGTCGCCGCGTCGAAATCGTACTGATGCGTCATGGGCTCCTTCGGCTTGGGTTCGATATAGAAATCGCCCTCAAAGCCGATGCTTCTGCCGTACTCCACGGCCATGCGCATAAGAGACGCTATGTTTTCCTGCTCAAATTTAACATCGGTGTTCAGCAGAGTCTCATAGCCCTCTCTTCCGCCCCAGAACACATAGCCCCTGCCGCCGAGCTTGACGGTAATATCGAGCGCTTTTTTTATTTGCGCAGCGGCAAAGCAATAGACATTGACATCGTTGGTGCTGCCTGCGCCGTTCATAAATCTCGGATTGCCGAACATATTCGCAGTTCCCCAAAGGCACTTTATGTCCGTGCCGTTCATCTTTTCAAGGATATAATCCGAAATTTCATCAAGGCGCGCGTTTGTAACATTTATGTCTTTATCCTCGGGGACTAAATCGACATCGTGGAAGCAGAAATATTTGATTCCGAGCTTTTGCATGAACTCAAAGCCCGCGTCCACCTTTGCCTTTGCGTGCTCCATGGTGCCGGGAGCTGCTCCGAATGACTTATCCGCCGTGCCGACGCCGAACATATCCGCGCCGCTCGCACCCAAGTTATGCCACCACGCCATGGCAAACGGCAGATGCTCGCTCATTTTTTTGCCGAGTATCACTCTGTCGGGGTCATAAAATTTAAACGCGAGCGGGTTTGAGCTTTGCTCTCCCTCATAATTTACTTTCTTTACAAAATCAAAATATTCCATAATATCAGTCTGCCTTTCTCATATATTCTTAATTAATCAAACAGTGACCTCGAGCTTGCGGCGCATCGCGTCCTCGCTGTCCTGACCGACATAGAATGTATATTTATCCTCTAAATACCATTCTCCGCTCTTTTCGTCATAGAATTTAAGGTCGTCTTTGTAAACGGTTACGGTCTCCTCGACCTCCTCTCCTGCCGGGACATTGATTTTCCTGAAGCCCTTGAGAAGCTTTACGGGATGATCCCCGTCCGCTCCCGCATAAACCTGAACGACCGTCTTTCCGTCGAAGCTGCCGATATTCTTGATTTTCAACGACACTTCTATACTGTCGTCCTTATTTTCAGCATGTATATCTGAGTATTCAAACTCGGTGTAGGACAGACCGAAGCCGAACGGGAACGCGGGCTTTTTGCCCTCCTTGTCGAGCAGCGTATAGCCGTGATAGTAGCCGTAATCGATAACCCTGGTTTTATCTCCGGGGAACAGGAACTTCGGATAATCGTTCTCGTCCTCGGCAATTGTAAACGGCAGATGACCGCTCGGAACCGCTTTGCCCGTCAGGATATCCGCAAGCGCGTTTCCGCCCTCCATTCCGCTGTAAAAAGAATGAAGTATCGCTGATGCCTCGTTCTTCCACTCCTCGATAATATAGGCACTTCCGCCGACAATATCGACTATCGTATTCTCGCAGCTTGCGCAGATACGGTGAATGAGCGCCACCTCGTTCGACGGGATGCGCAGCGAATATCTGTCGCCGCCGTGCACTTTTTCCGCCGCATCGTCATTGCTCGAGAAGTTTGCAAGATTCTCGCCCTCTTGCTTATAGTCGCTGCCCACGCAAATCAAAACGCAGGAGCAGTCTTTTATTTCATCCAGCCTTGAAGATATATCGAGGCTCTCGCAAAGCACGACATTTTCTTTTCCGAACGCATTGCAAAGGCCCTCATACGGCGTTACGGTATACGGACTCGCAACGCTGCTCGAGCCGTGGTCGCCGACATTGATTTTGTTGGCATACCGCCCGACAACGGCGATTTTTTTGATGTTTTTAAGCGGAAGTATGCCGTTGTTTTTCAGCAAAACCGTGCCCTCGCACGCAACCTTTTTTGCAAGCATCGCATGGGCTTTGCAAGCGATAACATCTTTGGATTGACGCTTGATTTTGGGCGTTATCTTTATTAAGCCCGCCAAGACGTTTTGAACCGCCGTGTCGATATCCCGCTGCGATATTTTTCCGCTCTTTAAATAGATCGGCAGCGCGGTATAAAGTATCTTCATCGGCATCTCCACGTCCATGCCGGCTTTTATTGCCTTTTCTCCGTTTCTCAACGCAAAGAGAAAATCGGTAATTGCAAAGCCCTCAAAATGCCACTGGCCGCGCAGAATATCCGTGAGCAAATACCTGCTCTCGCAGCAGTGCTCGCCTCTCAAAAGGTTATAGGCACCCATGATAGACATGGCACCTGCGTCAATACACTTCTTGAAATGAGGGAAATACACCTCCTGCAAGGTCTTTTCATCCGCATGAACATCTACCGAAAATCTGATGTTTTCAATGCTGTTGCAGGCAAAGTGCTTCGGACAGGCGATAACGCCGTTATCCTGCACAGCGCGCGTCAACGCGGCGCCCATTTTTCCGAGCAAAAACGGATCCTCGCCGTATGTTTCCTGCGCTCTGCCCCAGCGGGGATTGCGCAAAAGGTTAATGCATATGCCGGCAAAATAGTTGGCGTCCCCGGCTATAGTCTCTTTTGCTATAGCGGTGCCGACCTCATATTCAAGGTCGTCGTTGAACGTAGCTCCCCTTGCCATGGAGACGGGGAAGCAGGTGCTGTTGCCCATAACAACGCCGCGGGGGCCGTCCGAAAAGGCTATCGCCGGAATTCCAAGGCGCTTGACTCCGCCCGCAAGGCAGGGACGGTGATTGTACTTTTTGCCCTTGGTTATCAAATCATAGCAGTTTCGCTGAGCAAACTGCCTGCCCGAAAGCATTTTCAGCTTTTCTCTTAGAGTCAATTCGCTGCACAGCTGCCGACAGACCTCCTTCAGCGTTTCGCTCGTCGGAGATTTTTGATATAAGCTTACCGCTTCGTTGTAATTCATAATTAACGCTCCTTTTCAGACATATTTTTGTTTTATTCTATATCCATTATACAAGATATATCTTGATAATAACAGAAATATGTTTTATAATAATGGAAATATATTTGTGCGGTGATTAATTTATGGTTATTTACGAAGGGCACAGAAGCGTAATTTGAATTTTATTTGCATGTATTTGTTATAGACGGTTATCCTGTCGACCGTCTGTTTTATGATGAAGCCATTCTGCGCGTCCGGCACTGTTCCGTTTCCGACTGCTTCTTCGAAGTTTCTGACAATTACTTCGTTGTACGGAGTGCGCGCCTTGCTCGCAGGAAGTGCGCACGCTTTGATTTTCATGCGGTTTACCGCACTTCATTAACGAAGCGCCTTCATTTTTCATGCACCGAAGGTGCGCTTAGTTGAAAAAATATAGGTGCTTTCACCGGAGGTACGCTGAGGAACTCTTTGATTTTCAGACCTTTAGCTTACGGTTAACATTCTTCGACGATTAGACGCTTACAGGGTTTTTCATTTTGTCTAAAAAGCCAAGCGCAGCTGACGTAAAATTCATCGGCTGCGCCTATATGTTTTTATATTATTCGGTTATGTCATCACATGGCTTTTTAAATAATATTGCTCACATTTCAACGCTGTACACATATTTTCCGCTTGAAACTTCAAAGCTCTTTCCGTCGGGCAGCGTGATGACAGCGCTCGTGTTAAACGGAACATTAATCGAGAGGACAAAAACGCCGTTTTCAAAATTCCAATTGATTTTGATAGTTCCGCTCGAAAGCTTTTTGAAACATGACACGCTCGTGAGTCCGCCTCCGACGAGGGGTGCAACCTTAAATTTTTTGTAGCCCGGCTCAATCGCTTCGAGTCCCGCGACGCGCCTATATAACCAATCGCCGACTGCACCGTTCGCATAATGGTTGAAAGAAACCATTCCTCCGCCGACAGCGTTTATCAGACCGCTTCCCGGATCTTTTCCGAGATTGACGGTTCCATCGGGTCGAAGCGCGTCCCAACGCTCCCAAATTGATGTTCCCCCGGCTTTGACTTCATACAACCACGACGGGACGGTGTCCTGAAGTAAAAGGTCATATGCTTCATTTATATATCCGTTATCCGAAAGGGCGAAAAGGAGATATGGTGTTCCGAGGAAGCCGGTGGAAAGATGATTATCGGCTTCTTTCACGAGTCTTAAAAGGTTTTCAGCATATTTTTTTCTTTCCTCTCCGCTCACCATTCCAAAATACAGCGGGCAAACATAGGCCGTTTGAAACTCGTTTTTGAGCGTTCCTTTTTTGTCGGTAAAAACGTTCCGATATGCGTTTTCGATGCACTTTCGCTTTTCTTGAAACGCCTTAGCCTCCTCTTCAAAACCGAGAATTGTCGCAATTTTTGATGCGAGGGCGCAATCGTTGGCATAATATGCGGTTGAAATCCACTTCTTTTTTGCCATCCATTGCTTTTGATTTTCGTTCGGAGCGCACCAATCGCCGTAAGAAAATCCGTGCGACCAAATGTATCGCCTTTCCCCCGATGAAAACGCCGCCGCTTTCTTTTCGACTCCCGAAAGATATCTTTTCATCATCGGATAAAACTTTTCAAGAATGGTTTTGTCCCCGCTGTTTTGATAAAGCGCCCACGGGACAAGGAAAACACAGTCGGACCAGCCGGCCGTAATCTTTGTTCCGCCGAAATGTTTGACCCGAGGAACAACGACGGGGATTCCTCCGTCTTTTGTCTGCTGTGCTTTCACATCAATAAGCCACTTTCTAAGAAAGCGGTTCATATTGAAGTTGAAACACGCCGTCGAAGCAAAAACGGAGATGTCGCCCGTCCAGCCGAGTCTTTCGTCGCGCTGAGGACAGTCGGTCGGGATCTCAAGGAAGTTTGAAAAACCGCTGTATCTGATATTCTTTTGAAGACGGTTAATGCTTTCGTTGGAGCAGAAAAAGTCTCCCGTTTCCTCGTCAATCGAGGAAATAACCTTCATTCTGACCTTGACGTTTTCAGGCTCAATTCCGCAAAGCTCGGCATAACGAAAACCCATAAAGGTAAATTTCGGGCAGTAGGTCTCTTCTTCTCCGCCGCAAACATATTCAAGCTTTGCTTTCGCCGAACGCAGCGGCTTTGTAAAAAGCTCGCCGTTCAAAAGAACCTCCGCATGTCGAGCGGCTATCCTCTGCCCTTTTCTCCCTTTAATTTCAAGTTCGAGAACGCCGGCGCAGTTTTGACCAAAATCATAGATATAGCCGTTTTGGCTTTTTTGAATCTCTTTCGGTTCGAGCGTTTCGATTATTTTTGCAAATTTTCCGTATGATGCGACGAGGCGCGGAGAAATACGGGGCTTCTCTTTTTCGGCATTTTCGAAGATCGCCTTGCTCAAGGTTTTCGTTGCGTCGAATATCTCTCCGTTATAAAACGACACGTCTCTGACAGGCCCGTCAGCAGTGACGAGCCAGCTTTCGTCGGTTTTAATTTCGTCTTTTCGCCCATCGTCATATTCGATTTGAACAAGCGCTTTGAGCGCGAGCCTGTCGGCGCCGAGCTTATTACTTCTATTCAGGCCGAAAATCCCGACCGCCCAACCGCCCGCAACGGTGAAAACCAATTCGTTTTTCTCTTCGAGAAACGGCGCAATGTCATAAACCTGATATTGAAGTCGGTCTTCAAAGCTTGTGAAACCGGGAGCAAAGCGGTCGTCGGAAATCTCCTTTCCGCAAAGCGTGAATGAATAAATTCCGAACGCGGTTGAATAAAGCCGCGCTTTTTTCACCTTACCCGAAAGCAAAAACTGACGTTTGAAGACGAGCGGAATGGGGCTTTTTCTGAAACCGACGTGATAGTTCGGCTTCGTTATCCACTCCGCAGAAAAATCACCGGAAAGAAAGCCCGTTTCAAACTCCGCCGTTTTTTCGGCTTTGTTTCCGTAATTGTCACAAACCGTCGCTTCTACCGTATAAACCGTGCACGGGAGAAGAGTTCTTCCGCCATAAACGATATTGTCGACAGTAGAGCTTTGCTCTTCTGTCTGCCAAAGGACAGCTTCGTCACTTTTGACCTTAAGAGAATATGAAGAAATAAAAGCGTTTTCAAGCTCGTTTTCGGTTTCAAGAGTGAAGCGCGGATTTTCACTGTCTGTCACGGCAAAGCCGTACAGATCATCGATTCGGATATTTTTAAGTTTCATTTTCCGCCGTCTCCCGTCTTTCCGAAAGCACCGCCTGAATTTTTTCGGCTTCCGCATTGTTGATTCTGTAAAGCAACAAGAATACAATCGCACCAACAAAAACCACTATACCCGGAATCAAGCCGTCGGCAAGGCTGAGGCCTAACTTTGTGTATGAGCCGTCGCCGTTTGCTGTCCATGAAAGAACGTAAAGCGAAAAAGCTGCGCCTATTCCGTTGCTGATTTTTGTAATCATTGAGGTCGCTGCGGCAATCACGCCCTCAGCACGCAGGCCGAGCTTGCAGTCCACATAGTCGATATTATCCGCCTGAATAGAATAATACAAAAGCTGTGCAAAGCTTGTTCCGCAGCTGCAAATTACGCTTGAGACGCAGGCGGCGACAAGGCCGCTCGTTTTGTCGTTGACCGCAACAAGGCGAACGAGACAACCGATCGCCGTGACGATCATTCCGCAAGCATAAATCCTGCGCTTTCCAATCTTCTTCGCAAGCGGAACGGCAAGCAATGAGACGGGGCCGCCGACAATTGCGACCGTATTCATAATAGTGAGCTTTCCGATCGAGCCGAGCGCGTGCGTTGCATAATATGGATTCGACGTTGCAACGAACGCAAGTCCAGTCTGAACAATGAGTCCGCCGATGAAGAAAGCGATAAGCGGCTTCAATTTAATTATTCTTAAAAAATCCTTTGCTTTATATCCGGCATCCTTGAGCGGTTCGACTCGCTGATGAATGCCCGTGATTCCGCCGAGCGAGCACGAAAGGATGATTCCCATAGCAAGCAGATTCATAATATTATAGCCCTTGACGGAAGAGTTGAACTTTGCGAAAACAATAGGAGCTATGAGGTTGAGTCCACCGCCGAGACCGTAAGCAAAATTTTTTAGCATTGCAAGGAAATTTCGCTCCTCCATATCGTTTGTCATTACAGGAAGCATACTGTTGAGTGAAATGTCCATAACGGGGAAGGTTACACCGATAAGCATATATGAAATATAGGCAACCATAACCTTCATCGAGTCCGAAACATATGCCGGACCCATCCATACCACAGCATAGTTCAAGGTGCAGATGATCGTTCCGACAATAAGAATTCGTCTGAATTTTCCGAACTTTGAGTTTGGCGCTCTGTCAATGAAATAACCGATGAACGGGTCATTCACTCCGTCAAAAACTCTTGCGATCAAAAACATTGTTCCGACGACCTTTGCGTCCATGCCGAGTGTGTCGGTATAGAAAATCGAAAGGTATGCGTTGACCATGGTCATTATAGGGATGTTTCCGAGGTTCACGAAGAAATATGCCACGCGTTCCTTCCAAAGCGGCTTATTCCCGAGCTGAAGCGTGGCACCCAATCCGGAAAGCTTTGATTTCTTTTCTTGGTTTTCTTTCATTGTTATGACCGTTCCTTTCCGCTGCGTGTAAGACACAAAAGGCTCGGAAAGCCTTGCACCGTAACACAGCATTAAAAATCTGTGTTGAGACATGCTGAAGAATTTATATTCATTGCAGAGTACGTGGATGTGAGTGGGCACAGCGAAAGCTGAACCGCATGTTGTGTGTATCAACTGCTCTTTCAAGCACAAATTACATTATTACTCCTATATTCAACAACGCATCTTTTCAATAAAAAGAAAAAGGCGGCAAAAATCATGATTCATCTTCCCTCTTCATCGGAATTGTAACATATCGTTGTGATTATTTCCACCACTTTCTGAAGAAATATCCGAAATAAAAATCGCAATCAGCGCCTCG
>ENA-OPCY01002101-OPCY01002101.1-human-gut-metagenome-genome-assembly--contig:-NODE-2101-length-10101-cov-4.657973_pt1 | contig 10101 bp, 7 predicted proteins | sample MGYA00241568_ERZ501487 | MGnify/ENA primary metagenome ERZ501487 (study PRJEB25962, sample SAMEA2042574) | human gut metagenome | biome: human gut; feature: human-associated habitat; material: faeces... | reverse complement strand
TTGCACATGTAGCACCTACGTTACCTGCGCCTACTACGGTTACTTTTGACATAATCTCTATATTTTGTTTAAAGTTGATAATAAAATCGCCTTCTTAAAAGCACCGCAAAGTTACAATGATATTCCGAATTAAAGAAAAATTTCCATAATATTTTTCGAGCAGTCTACATAAATTATTGTACTTTTGTCCAAAATTCAATGTAACACTATGGATAAGAGCAAAAAACTGATTATTGTCATTATTCTGCTGGTTGTGATTATCGGCGGAGTTTCTTTTTATGCTTTTCATCAAGCAAAAGAGAATAAGGAAATGAGCGAACTCTTCGCTGTGGAAAAACTGGAAATGGAAAACGAATATACCACTTTCGCCACCCAATATGATGAACTTCAGATACAGATAAACAATGATTCCTTGCGCGAAAAGCTGGAGAGTGAGAAGCTGAAAACACAGCGGCTGCTAGAAGAATTACGACAAGTAAAGACCAGTAACGCAGCTGAGATCATGCGTTTGAAGAAAGAACTGAAAACAGTACGTGCCGTACTACGCACCTATGTTATCCAAATAGATTCACTGAACAAACTCAACCAAGCACTAGCTGAAGAAAACCAAGAAGTAAAACAAAAATATACGCAGGCAACCCGTCAAATCAATAATTTATCGCAAGAGAAAAAAAATCTGAATGAAAAGGTCACCTTGGCAGCCCAATTGGATGCCACAGGAATTAGCGTAGAGCCTAGAAATAAACGTGGTAAAACAGCCAAGAAAGTAAAAGATGTGAAAAAGATAGCCATCTCGTTCACCATTGTCAAGAATATTACCGCCAAAACAGGTGAACGTACTTTATATATACGTATTGCCAAACCAGACAATGACATACTAACCAAAAACGCTTCAAACACATTCCCATACGAAAACCGTAATTTGGTTTATTCCATCAAGAAATACATAGAATACACCGGAGAAGAACAAAATGTAACCGTATATTGGGACGTAGAGGAATATTTGCCTGCCGGAACTTATCATGTTTATATTTTCGCTGATGGAACCATGATAGGACAACAAGCTTTCAGCATGAAATAACAAGGAACATTCTCTCCTTCAATATATTTAATAAAAAAACAGCCGGTTGGAAACAAACCGGCTGTTTTTTTCTCCACCAAGCAAAAGCAGTAAACATACAGATTGCAGAATTATAAAAATATTTTAAAATAACATCCAGAATATGGCTTTCTTGAAGATTTGTCTTATTTTTGTTGCATAAACAACTTAAAAAACAACAAAACAAGAACACTATAATGAAAAAGATTGCAGCTTTTATCCTATTTATCGGTGTTTTAGATAGTATTTCAGCCCAAAGCACACTCACCTTAGATAGTTGTCGTGCTTTAGCATTATCCAACAATAAAGAGTTGCGCATTTCAGCTGAAAAGATAACAGCTGCACATTATGAAAAGAAAGCGGCTTTTACCAATTATCTTCCTAAGATTGCGGCTATAGGAACCTATATGCGCACTCAGAAAGAAATCTCTTTATTAAGTGACGAACAAAAGGGAGCTATCAGTCAGATAGGGACTACCGCCCAAGGCTCCATACAGGAAACTTTCCAACAACTGGCAGCTTCCAATCCCGAACTCGCACAAATACTGCAACCACTTGCTCCCCTCATCCCAGGTATTGGAAATGCACTGAACAAGGTAGGACAAGGTTTGGTAGATGCGCTGCGCACCGACACACGCAATATGTATGCAGGAGCTGTAACCCTTACCCAACCCATCTTCATGGGAGGAAAAATCGTTGCCTACAATAAAATCACCAAATACGCTGAACAACTGGCCGAATCACAGCACGCCACCGGTATGCAGGATATCATTTTGAGTACAGACCAAGCTTACTGGCAAGTCATCTCACTGATAAACAAGAAAAAACTAGCCCAAAGCTATCTGCAACTGGTCAGCCAACTGGACAGTGATGTAGATAAAATGATAACCGAAGGTGTCGCCACCAAAGCCGACGGACTAAGTGTAAAAGTAAAAGTGAATGAAGCCGAAATGAAGCTCACACAAATAGACAACGGATTAAGCCTATCTAAAATGGTACTATGCCAATTATGCGGTCTGCCTTTAAATGATGAAATACGTTTAGCAGATGAAGACGTAGAAAGCTTAACTCTCCTTGAATATCATGTAGGTGATAATGTAGCCACCGCTTTGGCAAATCGCGAAGAATTACGAAGTTTGGATCTAGCTAATAAAATTTATGACCAAAAAGTCAATATCACCCGCGCGGGATTTCTTCCTACAGTGGCTCTGACCGCCAACTACATGGTAACCAATCCCTCATTGGTAAACGGCTTTGAACGCAAATTCCGCGGCATGTGGGCTGTTGGCGCTATGGTACAAATTCCAATATGGAACTGGGGCGAAGGAATGTATAAGGTAAAAGCTGCCAAAGCGGAAGCAAACATTGCCCGCTATCAACTGGCAGATGCAAAAGAAAAGGTAGAATTGCAGGTAAGCCAAGCCAGCTATAAAGTAAATGAAGCAGCCAAACGCCTGAGTATGGCTGAAAAAAATCTGGAAAAAGCAGACGAGAATCTGCGCTATGCCAAACTGGGATTCATGGAAGGAGTCATTCCTACCAGTAACGTATTGGAAGCGCAAACCGCTTGGTTATCTGCCCAGTCGGACAAAATAGACGCTCAGATTGATGTAAAACTGACTGAAGTCTATTTGCGCAAATCAATGGGAGTGCTTAAATAAAAATTAAAGATTAAAAACGGAAAGATATGGCAGAAAGATCACAACACAGCAATATTTTGCTGGCATTTATTTCACTGACAGCAGTCATTGTCATAGTGTCACTGATAGGTTTCTTTACACTGGGTAAAGGTCCGGAAATCATTCAGGGGCAAGCAGAAGCCGACGAATACCGTGTATCCAGCAAAGTGCCGGGACGCATTCTGGAATTTCGTGTAAAGGAAGGAGACAAAGTAAAAGCCGGTGACACACTGGCTATCCTTGAAGCCCCCGATGTAAAAGCCAAACTTTCTCAAGCACAAGCTGCCGAACAAGCAGCACAAGCCTTGAATGAAAAAGCACAACGAGGTACCCGCCAAGAGCAACTGCAAGCTGCCTACGAAATGTGGCAGAAAGCCAAAGCCGGAGTAGAAATTGCTGAAAAGTCATACAACCGTGTCAACCGGCTCTTTGAACAAGGCGTAATGTCCGCGCAAAAACGTGATGAAGCCAAAGCACAATTTGATGCCATGACCGCTACAGAAAAAGCAGCACGCTCCCAATACGAAATGGCAAAGAACGGTGCACAACGTGAAGACAAAGCAGCAGCCGCAGCCCAAGTAGAACGTGCCAAAGGTGCTGTAGCCGAAGTTTCCTCCTACATAGACGAAACGATACTGACCGCGTCAGCTGATGGAGAAGTGACCGAAATTTTTCCCAAAACAGGCGAACTGGTAGGTACCGGTGCCCCCATTATGAACGTGGCCCGCTTGAATGACATGTGGGTAACATTTAATGTACGCGAAGATTTCCTAAAAGACTTTACCGTAGGAAATGAGATTAGCGCATTTATTCCTGCCTTTGACAAAGAAATAAAATTCAAGGTTACTTATATGAAAGATCTGGGTACATATGCTGCCTGGAAAGCAACCAAGACTACGGGACAATTCGACCTGAAGACCTTCGAGGTGAAAGCTGTTCCTGTAGAGAGAACAGACGGATTGCGTCCGGGAATGAGTGCCATCATCGAGAAATAACAAACAATGAACAATACTGTCCATAACCGTATATTCCGCATAGCCCGGCGTGAAGTGTTCCGCATCGCCACAAGACCGCTATATCTGTTCTGCATGATCATAGCTCCCTTGTTCTGTTATCTCTTCTTCACTACATTAATGTGGAACGGACTCCCTACGGATATGCCGGCAGGTGTGGTCGATTTGGACAACACAGCTACCACACGCAGCATCATCCGTAATCTGGACGCTTTTCAGCAGACTAAAATCATAGCACATTACCCCAGTTTCGCGGATGCTCGCAAAGCCATGCAGCAAGGAAAGATCTATGCTTTCTACTATATTCCAAAAGGAACTACCGAGAAGGCATTAGCAAGCCGTCAACCCAAGGTTTCCTTTTATACCAACTACTCCTATCTGGTAGCAGGTTCATTACTCTATAAAGACCAGCGCACCATGTCCGAGCTGGCGGGTGGAGCCATCGGCCGTGCCACCTTATATGCCAAAGGAGCTACAGAAGACCAGGCCATGGCATTCCTGCAGCCCATAGTCATCGACTCTCATGTATTAAACAACCCATGGCTCAACTATTCAGTATATTTGAGTAACACTATCATACCAGGTATTCTGATGCTGCTTATCTTTATGACCACCGTCTATACCATTGGAAGTGAAATGAAAACCAACACCCAAAAAGAATGGATGGGCATGGCAGGCAATTCCATCACCGTAGCTCTGACCGGCAAATTGCTGCCTCAGACTTTAGTTTTCTTTGTCATGGGCACCTTCTATAATGTTTATCTATACGGTTTCCTGCACTATCCCTGTAATAGCGGTATACTGCCCATGCTGTTTGCCGGTCTGTTATTAGTACTGGCTTCACAGGCTTTCGGAGTATTTCTGTTCGGATTGTTTACAACAGTCCGCTTGGCACTGAGCACCGCCTCCCTATGGGGGGTGATTTCTTTCTCCATATCGGGTATGAGTTTTCCGGTTATGGCAATGAATCCTGTATTACAGGCACTGGCCAATCTATTCCCGTTACGCCACTACTTCCTGATTTATGTAGATTTGGCGCTTAACGGATATCCGCTGATTTACGCATGGCATTCAATAGTCGCGTTGATGTTATTCATGCTGTTGCCTTTCTTTATACTGAAAAGACTGCGCACAGTACTATTACATTATGTATATATTCCCTAAAACGGCAAACAGGTATGAAAACATATAAACTCAAAGATATCATCTCACAAGGAACCAAGGACCTTTTCTACATCTGGTGGCAAGAGTTGAAAGCAGTTGTAAAGGATCAGGGTGTACTTATCTTCTTCATTCTGGTACCACTAGGCTATCCGCTTCTCTATACCTTTATATATACCAATGAAACAGTGCGTGAAGTTCCTGCTGCTGTAGTAGATAATAACCGTTCCAGCCTCAGCCGTGAATACCTGCGTCTGGTAGATGCAGGTGCCGACTTGGAAATAGTATCTCATTGCAGTGATATGGAAGAAGCAAAAACTTTATTGAAGAACGGCAAAGTGTATGGCATCATCTATATTCCTGAAAGCTTCAGCCGCGACATTACTAAAGGAGTTCAAACCCATGTCACCATCTACTGTGACATGAGCGGTATGCTATACTACAAAGCCATGCTGACAGCCAACACCAATGCCTCGCTGATGATGAACAAACAGATAAAGATAGAACGCTCCGGCAACACAACCATCCGACAAGATGAAGTGAGCACGTCTCCCATAGCGTATGAGGATATTTCCATTTTCAATCCGCAGAACGGTTTTGCCAGCTTCCTGATACCCGCCGTACTGATACTGATTATCCAACAAACTTTACTGCTAGGAGTAGGTCTATCTGCCGGAACTGCTCGTGAGAACAACCGTTTTCGGGACCTTATCCCCATGAGCCGCCATTATCATGGCACGCTGCGCATTGTTTTAGGCAAATCACTGACTTACCTTATGATATATGCTGTCATGGCTACCTATATGCTCTGCCTTGTTCCCAAAATGTTCAGCCTGGTACAAATAGCTCAAGCCGGAACCCTAGCGGCATTCATGTTTCCTTACATACTGGCATGCATTTTTTTCGCGATGACTTGTTCTATCTTTATTCACCATCGGGAAGCCTGTATGATGATTTATGTATTTACCTCAGTACCGTTGCTATTTATCTCAGGCATTTCGTGGCCAGGTACTGCCATTCCTAAATTCTGGGAGGTGGTTTCGTGGCTGTTCCCTTCCACTTTCGGCATCAACGGTTTTGTACGCATCAACAATATGGGTGCCACACTGACCGATGTACTGACAGAGTACCGGATATTGTGGATACAAACAGGCGTTTATTTCCTTACCACCTGCATCGTATACCGTCGTCAGATTACCTTAAGCCGCAGACATGTATACGAAAGATTAAAAGAGATTAAGAAAAGACGCAGAACAAATGTCGTCTGAATTTGTTTATAAATTAAGAACTAAATGAATTATTTATGATGAAAAAACTTTTTATTCTGGCATGCGTATGCCTGCTGATTACTTCATGTAACAGCAACTCCAAAAACACTAACGATTCTGCAATCTCCACCGAAACAACGGATATGCACAATGCAGAAAACTCATTGGATTATGACGGTACTTACACCGGAACCTTTCCAGCTGCCGACTGTCCGGGTATCAACATGGCCCTGACTATTAAAAAAGACAAGACTTTTGAGTTGATATCAGAATATATTGACCGGCAGGATGCTACTTTCAAAGAATATGGAACTTACTCTGTTGAAGGTAATATCATGACTTTAATTAATGGAGAGGATAAGCAATATTATAAAGTCGGTGAGAATACCCTGACCGCTCTCAATCAAGACAAACAGGCAATAACAGGAGAGTTAGCAGACCATTATATCCTACACAAAAAATAAACTTTACTTCATCTGTCATTTTCATGCCAAAGTGAAGGGTCCGCTTCAATCTATCACAGCCGGATTCTTCACTTTGTTTTTTTTATCTGCCCACAATCTGTATTCACACTAATTAACTCCCATTCCTTTTGCTTATTACGATTTTTTCGTAGATTTGCGAAAACATCGTAATCAATTCATTTTCTTATGGAAAAGCTAACGATACAAGAAGAAGAAGTGATGCTTCATATTTGGAGCATGGGAGAATGTTTCGTGAAAGACATAGTTGCTAAATTTCCCGAACCTAAACCACCTTACACTACGGTAGCGTCTATAGTGACCAACCTGAAAAGAAAAGGTTATGTTACAGCCAAGCGCTTCGGTAACACCTATCAATACACCCCTGTAGTGAAACAAAGTGAATACAAACGCACATTTGTAAGTGGTGTGGTCCGAAACTATTTTGCCGACTCGTATAAGGAAATGGTATCTTTCTTCGCTAAAGAGCAAAAAATCTCCGCAACCGACTTGAAAGACATTATTGACCTGATAGAAAAAGAAGAAGATAAATAACCTTGCTAAATTCATAAATATTATGATAACTACAGCTCCCGAACTCATTTACATGCTGAAAGTAAATATAGGCATCGCCTTATTCTATGCTTTCTATAAGCTGTTCTGCTGTCGCGACACTTTCTTCCAATGGCGTCGTATCGCACTGCTGAGTTTTCTTGCACTCTCTTTTCTTTATCCGCTAATGGATATGCAAGCATGGGTGAAAGAACAACCTGCCATCAATGAACTGGCAGATTACTACGCACTGATGATGCTGACAGAAACAAATACTTCCACTGCCACAGTAGTCACAGCTCCTGTTGCTATTCCCACACCCGACCTGCTTGATATAATAAAGTTCGTCTATTGGATTGGAATCCTTTTATTATCCGCACGATTTATGATCCAACTAAGTAGTATTTTCCACCTTGTCTTAAAAAGCAAGAGTATAAATGTAGACCAAATATCCATACGCAGTCTATCAGAACCTGCCAATCCATTCTCTTTCTGGCAATGGATTTTCATCTATCTGCCCGGACTGAAAGAAGATGAAAAACAAGAAATCCTGACGCACGAACAGACCCACGTCCGCCAATGGCATTCCATAGATGTCATTATCAGTGAAATAGTAAATATCATTTGCTGGATGAATCCTTTTGCATGGCTAATGAAAACAGAGATCAGACTCAATCTAGAATACCTTGCCGATCATAAAGTAATGGAATCCGGCACAAATAAGAAAGCATATCAATATCACCTTTTGGGATTAGCCAACCAGAACAGACAAACCGGTTTATATAATAATTTCAACTTATCACACTTAAAAAACAGAATTAAAATGATGAACAAAAAAAGAACCCGCACCACAGGGCATATCAAATATGCCTTGTTTGCACCGCTGACTGCTGCTCTACTCTTGGTCAGCAACATTGAAACCGTGGCACGGACAGCCGAAAGGTTAATCTATTCCACGGAAGAAAGCACCCCACGCCCCGAAAGGGAAGAAGTGGCATCTTTTGTCAACACAGTACAAGGTCTAGTGACTTTCACTATTACCGTAACCAATAGTGAAGGTAAGCCTCAGCCTAATATTACTCTGCAAATCAAACCGGGTAATGAAGTAAAAACTTTCAAGACCAATGCAGAAGGAAAGGCTACCATAGAAGTGGATATGACGACTCCCAAGTATGTTTCCCTAGACGTTTCCTCTCCTAAAAGTTCCAAACATCAATCACTTCTACTTTCAGCAAACAAACCAAATGTTACTGCCATCTTTGATACTGATGATGATATTGCCGCTTACATCAAAGCCGGCAAACAAATACGGATCAAGTTACAAATATCCAATAATGATAACCAACAACTTGCAGGAGTAGAACTTATTTCTTCTTCAACAAATGCCAAAGCCACGACAAACGCTCACGGAGAAGCTCAGTTAACAGTAGGAGTAGGCGAAACCATTGCCATTAACCATAAAGGTTATCAGGAAGGAAAATTCACGGTAAAAGAACTCTGTCCCATCAAAGATATGGAAAATCCGGAACTAGTAAGATTACTTCTTGTCGGAGAAGACCCCGTATACCAGATAGCAGACAATATGCCTGAATTCCCCGGAGGTATGACAGCCTGCTTGCAATATTTGGCACGCAACATAAAATATCCCGTAACAGCGCAAAAGGAGGGAGCACAAGGTAAAGTAATCGTACAGATGGTTATTGAAAAAGATGGTTCGGTAGACCATGTAAGCATAGTACGCAGCATTACCCCCGAACTGGATGCTGAAGCAGCACGGGTTGTAAAATCCATGCCAAAATGGAAGCCGGCAACTGTAAAAGACAAAGCAGTACGTTGCAGATACACTGTTCCTGTAACTTTCAAACTGCAATAAAGAGCATAAAAACAGAAAAGAGGCTGTTCCGAACAGTCTCTTTTCATCTTAAAAATATATTCCTAAATCATTTCTTCATCTCCACAATGTGTGTCGGCGCCTGTTCCGCATTACGCTTCTCGGTCTGCTTCACAACATTTTCAGCTAACTCTATAAATGCACGCCCGGTAATGCTGTCCTCATTCAAAGCAGCCGGAGTTCCTTTATCACCATTTTCACAGATACTCTGCACAATAGGAATTTGTCCCAACAAAGGCACATTCATTTCCTCTGCCAGCTGTTTGCAACCCTCCTTTCCGAAAAGGTAATACTTATTTTCAGGAAGTTCCGCAGGAGTAAACCATGACATATTCTCCACCAATCCCAAAATAGGAACATTTACTTTATCATTGGTATACATATTGATTCCCTTGCGCGCATCAGCCAAAGCCACCTGCTGAGGTGTACTGACGATTACAGCTCCCGTAATAGCCAAAGTCTGCACCAAAGTCAGATGAATATCACTGGTGCCCGGAGGCGTATCCAATATGAAATAATCCAGTTCTCCCCATGCGGCATCTCCAATCAGTTGTTTCAAAGCATTACTAGCCATCCCTCCACGCCATAAAGTAGCTTGATCAGGGTCGACAAAGAAACCGATAGAAAGCAACTTGATACCATATTTTTCAATCGGCACAATCAAATCACGCCCGTCAATCTGCTCAGCATAAGGACGGGCATCTTCCACCTGGAACATTTTAGGCACAGAAGGACCGAAAATATCAGCATCCAGCAAACCTACTTTATATCCCAGTTTAGCTAGGGCCACAGCTAGATTGGCCGCCACAGTAGACTTGCCCACCCCGCCTTTTCCGGATGAAACAGCAATGACATTTTTTACCAATGGAAGCAGCTTACCCGGTTCGGGACGCGCCGCCTGACGGCTCTCTGTCGCAATAGCTACCTGTACATCAGGTGAAACATAAGTATGAATAGCTGTTTCGGCAGCCTTTATC
>ENA-OPCY01002100-OPCY01002100.1-human-gut-metagenome-genome-assembly--contig:-NODE-2100-length-10105-cov-6.600498_pt1 | contig 10105 bp, 9 predicted proteins | sample MGYA00241568_ERZ501487 | MGnify/ENA primary metagenome ERZ501487 (study PRJEB25962, sample SAMEA2042574) | human gut metagenome | biome: human gut; feature: human-associated habitat; material: faeces... | reverse complement strand
ACGAATCAAATTCGTTTTACGGCTCTTTGTTTTTGGGATTAAAACCATATAACAGGATAAATCATCTGCGGTGAATAGTATAGTTTCTTTCTTTAAGTACGCTGATAGCCGATTCAAGAGCATCTTCATCATAGAACTCTATGCGCAGTACACCCTCCTCAAACTCACGGTTGTTTATGATGCCGATGTTCTTGATGCTGATGCCGTTGAAGGCTAAAAGGCTTGCAAGCATTGCAATACCGCCTGCCTCGTCAGCGATATCGACAAATACCTCGTGGAAATCCTTGCGGATTTTGGCACCGGGCAGAGTAAGTGAATCCCTGTAATTCTTTGAATCCTGGAAATAATCAATCATCTTTTGAGAACTGCCCTCAGCAATTATTTCGCGAAGCTTATGGAAATTGGCTTCATACTGGTCCATGAGTGAGAGCAGCTGCGTTTTGTTGGACTCACATATATTTTCCCACATGACAGGGGAGCTTGCGGCGATACGTGTCACATCGCGGAAGCCACCGGCAGCGATAGTTTTCATGGTCTCTTTTTCGGAATCAATATGCTCAATCAGATTGACAAGAGAGTATGCAATCATATGTGGCAGGTGGCTGATGGCTGCGGTAGCATGATCGTGCTCCCTGTAGTCTAAAATGAGAGCTATCGAGCCCAGTGAAAGTACAAACTGTTTGAAATCATTCTGATTTTCTTCAGTAGTTGCTGCAGTAGGAGTGATAATATAGTAGGCGTTTTCCAAAAGCTGCTTGTCTGAATTGAGTATGCCTGTTTTTTCAGAGCCGGTCATAGGATGACCGCCGATAAAATTGCGCTCAAGGCCGAGCTCTATGACCTTTTCGTGAATCTGGGTTTTGGTGCTGCCTACATCTGTGATGATACAGTCATCCTTTATGATATCCTTAAGCTGTGTGAGGTATTCGATATTTTTGTTTACCGGTGCACACAGAAAGATTACGTCGCAGTCTTTAAATGAGTTAAGCTCTAAAAGCTCATTATTATCTATCAGGCCAAGCCCAAAGGCATCCTCTATGGTCTGTTGATGCCCGGCTGTTGCGATAATTGAGACCTTTGGATTATTTTCTTTCATTTTTCTGGCTATCGAGCCGCCAATCAGACCGAGCCCTATAAAGCCAACTTTATCAAAATGCATTTATGTGTATCTCCTAATTCTTTATTGTAACTATTCAGAATCACCACACGCACATTCTCAAAATTGCACTATAGTGGTTCGGAATATTTACAATATATTATATCCAATTTAACACTATAAAGCAATAAATTATTGGCATATTTATTCCAATATAATAATGATATGAGGGTCAAAAGTCATTTATGATTAATCAGATTGCATAAAAGTGTTGTAAATTATATAAAATATTAGTACAATGTTTACATACTATAATAATGTCAGGGAGGTACTTGAAATGAATGTTTACACTACTGAGAAGATTCGAAACGTCGTGCTTTTAGGCCATAGCGGCTGTGGCAAGACATCACTCGTGGAAGCTATGGCATATCTGGCAGGACAGACCACCAGAATGGGCACTGTAGCGGATGGCAGCACTATCAGCGATTTTGACAAAGAAGAGATAAAGCGTCAGTTCTCTATACATACATCGGTTGTACCGATAGAGTGGGATAATGTCAAAATAAATATTCTCGATACTCCTGGTTTTTTTGATTTTGTGGGAGAGGTTGAAGAAGCTGTATCGGCTGCAGATGCTGCAATCATCGTGGTTTCAGGCAAGGCAGGTATACAGACAGGCACAAAAAGAGCATGGGAGATATGCGAGAAATACAAGCTGCCGAGGATGATTTTCGTGACGGACATGGATATCGACAATGCAAGTTTCAAGGATGTGGTATTAAAGCTGCAGGAGCTTTATGGCAAGAAAATAGCTCCATTCCATCTGCCGATCAGAGAGAATGAGAAGTTTGTGGGCTATGTCAATGTCATCCAGCAGAGGGCAAAGAGATGGAATGAAAGCGGAGGCGTGGATAAATTTGATGTGCCTGAGTACTCAAAGGAGAACCTGGGAATATGCCGTGAGGCATTAGTTGAAGCTGTAGCTGAGACAAGTGAGGAGTTCATGGACAGATATTTCGGCGGAGAGGAGTTTTCTGATGATGAAATAAGGGCTGCGCTTCGTGCAAACGTGCTTGAAGGCTCTATTGTACCGGTGCTCATGGGCTCAAATATTCTCGCAAGAGGCATGTATACACTTATGGCTGATATTGTGAAATACCTGCCAAGTCCTGAGAAGAGAAGCTGTACCGGTATTAACACCAAGACAAATGAGGTGTATAATGCTGATTATGATTTTGCAAAATCAAAGAGTGCTTATGTGTTTAAGTCGATAGTTGACCCGTACATCGGTAAGTATTCGCTGATCAAGGTTAATTCGGGCGTACTAAAGACAGATGATGTGCTTTACAATTATCACAGGGACTGCGATGAGAAAATCGGTAAGCTCTATGTGATGAGAGGCAGTAAGGTGGAGGAGGTGAAGGAGCTTCATGCAGGTGATATCGGAGCGCTTGCAAAGCTTACAAAGACTCTTACGACAGATTCACTTTCCACCAGAAATATGCCTGTTACATATCTTAGAACAAGTATATCAAAGCCGTATGTGGCAATGCGCTACAAGGCAAAGAAAAAGGGCGATGAGGACAAGATTTCCCAGTCTTTACAGAAACTGTTAATGGAGGATCTGACACTAAACAGTGTAAATGACAGTGAAAATGGACAGACTGTACTATATGGTATCGGTGATATGCAGCTTGAGGTAGTGGCAAGTGAGCTTCTTGAAAAGTACAAGGTGGAGATAGAGCTTATGCGTCCAAAGGTAGCCTTTAAGGAGACTATCAGGAAAAAATCTGACGTAGAGTATAAGTACAAGAAGCAGTCGGGCGGACACGGACAGTACGGACATGTCAAGATGACCTTTGAGCCGTCAGGTGATATGGATACGCCATATATATTTGAGCAGACGGTCGTAGGAGGAGCTGTACCGAAGAACTTCTTCCCGGCTGTTGAAAAGGGTATTGCAGAGTCCGTGAAAAAGGGACCTCTTGCAGCCTATCCTGTGACGGGTATAAAGGCTGTGCTGTATGACGGCTCTTATCATCCTGTAGATTCATCTGAGATGGCCTTTAAGGTGGCAACACAACAGGCCTTTAAAAAGGGCATTATGGAGGCAAAGCCAGTGCTTCTTGAGCCGATTGCCACTCTTAAAGTAGTGGTGCCTGAGGGCTATACAGGTGATGTGATGGGTGAGCTTAACAAGAGACGTGCGCGAGTGATGGGCATGAACCCGACAGACAATGGATATCAGGAGATAGTAGCGGATATTCCTTATCTGGAGCTTTATGGATACAATGCCACACTTCGCTCAATGACGAGCGGAAGCGGCACATTCTCATATGAGTTTGCCAGATATGAGCAGGCACCGGATGATGTGGCTGCAAAACAGATAGAAGAAAGGGCAAGCAAGCTTGTTGAAGTTGAAGAGTAGAATAGCATTAATTATATTACTTACATTGATTTTTACCAATACTCATGTGTTTGCATCGGAGATAAAAGAGGCAGAAGCTGCCTCTTTTACTTCTGGGCCATCACTAAATACACTGGTTGACAATATGTCAGAAAGTGATGGCGTTTCATATATTTACTATAATCTGGGCGGTGCGGCAAACAATATCAATAATTATGGATACATCACACCAAAGCAGAAATTCATGGGACTAAGAGAGCCACACAAATACGGTTATAAATTTGATGGCTGGTATCTGGATGAGCATTTTTCAAAAAAGGCGGATGTTCTGACCTACGAAAAAGCAAATGGATATGTGGTATATGCCAAATGGGTCAGGACGATTAACAATGAATACAGCGTAGAGCATTACAATTACAGGAGTAATAAAAAAGCGCATACACTGGCGCTTAATGATTGCGATTACGATTTTATAGATGAAATAGATATTCCGGGCATGCCGGAGACGAAGGAGAATGATTTTCTCAATAATTATATTTTCAGTGAGGCACAGTGTCCTCAGGGAATTTGTATCACGGACGAATACGTGCTTATCACGAGCTATTCTGATGACAAGGGCTCACTCGGGGAGCTGATGGTATTTGACAGGGAGGACGGAGAGTACCTTGTGACACTTGGCATGGATGCAAACAGTCACCTGGGAGGAATTGCCTTTGACGGGGAAAATGTATGGGTGTGCAATTCCTACGACACAACTGTGGAGCGCATCTCGTATGATTTTCTCTCTCTAATGGCCACTGCGAATTCCAAGCAGGTCATCGATGCGACAGGTGTGGTAGATGTGTTTGATGTGGGAAACAAGCCGTCGTGCATAACATACTATGGAGGCAGGCTGTGGATAGCCACTCACAATATCCTTTTTAGGTCAAAGATGGTAGCATATTATTATGACAAAAAGGACGACAGGCTCACAAGCCTGAGCACATATACGATACCTGCCAGAGTGCAGGGCGTTACATTTGATGCCTCAGGAAAGGTATATCTGAGCACCTCCTATGGCAGGAATGAGTCATCGTATATCAAGTGCTACAAATCACTCATAGCTCTGTCGTCAAGGCCAAACAGACCCGACATCACAATAGAGATGCCGCCGGGCTCAGAGGAGCTTGACAGTGTGGATAAAAGATTGTATGTCATTTTTGAATCTGCAGGGGAGAAGTACCTTGAGGGCACGGATGGCAAGGGAAACTCGCCTGCACCGATAGACAAGATACTTCGCATAAATACAGATTCGTTTAAAAATTAAACTATAGCATTTTTAAAAGCCTTTCAACCTGCCTGCGGTTTTTCTCAGGCAGGTTTTTGCTTAGCTCGGTGCACATGGAATAGACCTCTTCTTTGGTAAATTCTATGCCGTTACGCTTTGCTTCCTTAATACTTTCCATGAGAAACGGCATGGCGCTCGTTGTATCTTTCGGTTTTTCCTTTTGTGCAAAATTATTTAAAAATTCCTGCTTTGTCATAAATCTCCCTATTGTCCAAAACTGAAAAAATATTTAATAGATTGTCTATCGTATCCTGTTCACTTTTACTGCAGTATTTCTTTAAGGCATTGAGCATGGATAGTCTTCTGTCTGACATACTTTCAGTCTCCGCAACAGACAGTGCAGGTGCACAATCTATCATTCTCATTGAATTCATAAGTGATATGTAGTGAACCATAAGAGTCATCTGCTTTTGTGAGTCATGCGGCATATATGGAATTATGGTTTTAAGCATCTGAAGCTCCCTTGTCTGGGTTATTTCATCGAATGGTGTAAACAGGCTGTTCTCGTCCATAAAAATCCTTTAAAATATATTTCTATATAATATGTCACCTGATTCACATTATGCATGTTTACAGCATATATTATTAAAAAAAGATATATGCTTATCATAGATGGTCACGACGTATACGAGATAGATGAAGAATGCATCAAAAAGCACATGGTGAAGGGCGAATGTAAAGTCCTTGAAAAGCTCAAAGAGAAAGAGCAGCGCAGGCAAAAAAAGAATACCGAAAAATCGTAAAAAGCTGCGGGCCGAAAAGACCCGCAGTAAAAATGTAAATCAGCAGCCGCAGCCACATCCGCAGCCGTTATTGCTGCTTCCACAGCCAAAGCCACCACAGCAGAAAAGTAAGATGATAGCCCAGATACAGCTGTTATTGCCGCTTCCACAGTCGTTTCCTCCGAAGAAAGAGCCTCCGTTACCATTTCCGCAACAGCAGCACAGTAACAGGATGATCCATAAAATCGAAGAACATCCGCATCCGTTATCTGTATTGCTGCATGAACAGTTTGTTGCTGCTAAATCACTCATAAGTGACCTCCAATAAAATTTATTTACACTCTAGGTTATGATAGATATAACAAAGTGTTACACTAAGATTTTAATTTTTTTATTGACACAAAAAGTATAATTGTATACAATTATTCAAAAGATAAAACTAAGCACAGGAGATGTGAAGATGAGAGAAGTTTTGATGAACGAAAAAACAAATTTACTGCAGCTTGAAGAGCATTTTTATCAGCTCGTGGATGTAGATGAGCCGAATACCTTTAGAAATCTCTTTCCTTATTCAGAAGTTCCTAAGATAGCATTCAATGACAGAATAGTGCCTCACAATATGCCGGAGGACATCTGGATTACAGATACTACATTCAGAGATGGCCAGCAGTCGAGGGCACCGTACACGACGGAGCAGATTGTTACCATTTATGATTATTTACATAAGCTTGGTGGCCCTAAGGGAATAATCAGACAGAGCGAGTTTTTCCTCTACAGCAAAAAGGACAGGGACGCTGTTTACAAGTGTCTCGAGAGAGGATATAAGTTCCCGGAGGTTACATCGTGGATTCGTGCCAGCAAAAAGGACTTTGAGCTTGTAAAGGATATAGGACTCAAGGAAACCGGTATACTTGTAAGTTGTTCGGATTATCATATTTTCTACAAGATGAAGATGACCAGACGCGAGGTAATGAATATGTATCTGTCAGTCATCAGGGAGTGTCTTGAGACAGGAATAAGCCCTAGGTGCCATCTGGAGGATATCACACGTTCTGATATATATGGTTTTGTTATTCCATTCTGTGTTGAGCTTATGAAGCTGCAGGAGGAGTACAAGATTCCGATTAAGGTGCGTGCCTGTGATACAATGGGATATGGAGTAAACTTCCCGGGAGCAGTTATACCTCGAAGCGTTCCGGGTATCATATACGGACTTAACACACATGCAGGTGTGCCTTCATCACAGATTGAGTGGCATGGACACAATGACTTTTACAAGGCAGTAAACAATTCGACTACGGCATGGCTCTACGGAGCAAGTGGTGTCAACTGTTCACTGTTTGGTATCGGAGAGAGAACCGGAAACACACCACTTGAGGCTATGGTATTTGAGTATGCACAGCTTAAGGGCACACTTGATGGTATGGATACGACTGTTATCACTGAGTTGTCAGAGTACTTTGAGAAGGAGCTTGGATATGTGCAGCCGAGCCGTACACCTTTTGTCGGAAAGAATTTCAATGTGACGAGAGCCGGAATCCATGCTGACGGACTTCTCAAAAATGAGGAGATTTACAACATATTCGATACAGGTAAATTCTTAAACAGACCACCTCTTGTAGCTGTGTCCAATACATCGGGACTTGCAGGAATAGCGCTGTGGATAAACACTTACTACCGCCTGCCGGATGACAGAAAAGTAGATAAGAACTCAAAGCTTGTGAACATGATAAAGCAATGGGTAGATGAGCAGTACGATGAGGGCCGTGTGACTACCATCACAGATAATGAGCTTGTAGTTCAAATTACTGATTGCTGTAAAAAGCTTAATATAGTATTATAGTGAGGTGGATTAGTACATGTCACATGATAATTACAGCCTGAGTGCCAGAGTATACAATCATATCAGGGATGGTATACTTGCAGGAACATTTGCAAAGGGCGATGAGCTTAAGGAAAAGAATATCGGTGATGAGCTAGGGGTGAGCAGGACTCCTGTGAGGGAAGCGCTGCGTCAGCTTGAGCTTGAGGGTCTTGTGTCTATTATCCCCAATAAAGGAGCGTTCGTTGAGGGTGTTTCCACGGACGATATCAGGGATATATACGAGATAAGAGCTCTGCTTGAGGGACTTTGTGCCAGATGGGCTGCAACGAGAATATCGGATGAGCTCATGGCGGCCATGGAGGAGAATATTTATCTCACGGAGTTTCACGAGAAAAAGGGCAATGCAAAGAAGCTTCTTGAGCTGGACAATAGGTTTCATGAGCTGCTGTATGAGGCCGGCGGAAGCAAGGAGCTTATGAGGGTATTAAAGGACTATCATGAGTATGTTGGCAGAGTGAGAAAGGTGACACTCGGCGAGACAAAAAGAGCCAAAAACTCCACTCACGAGCATAAACAGATATGCGAGGCAATTAAGAATCATGACGCACTGCTGGCAGAAAAATGCGCCAGAGAGCATATAAACAATTCAAAGGAAAATATGGAACACCTTGGTTGGGAAAACCTTATTAAGTAAAGGAGATTTAAGAATGAGCAAGATTACGATGACAACACCCCTTGTAGAGATGGACGGAGACGAGATGACAAGAATCCTCTGGCAGATGATAAAGGATGAGCTTTTAATACCTTTTATCGATTTAAAGACAGAGTATTATGATCTGGGATTAGAGGAGCGAAATCGTACAGATGATCAGGTGACCGTTGAATCAGCAAAGGCAACCATGAAATACGGTGTCGCAGTAAAATGTGCGACAATCACACCAAACGCAGCCAGAATGACAGAGTACAATTTAAAGGAGATGTGGAAGAGTCCTAACGGCACAATAAGAGCTATGCTTGACGGAACTGTGTTCAGAGCACCAATCGTTGTAAAGGGCATAGAGCCAAACGTAAAGACATGGGTTAAACCAATCACAATCGCTCGTCATGCATATGGTGATGTGTACAAGGCAACAGAGATGAAGGTAGCCGGTCCCGGAAAGGCTGAGCTTGTATTTACAGCAGAAGACGGAACTGAGACTAGAGAATTAATACATGAGTTTAAGGGCGCAGGAGTTATTCAGGGACAGCATAACCTGGATGATTCAATTGAGAGCTTTGCACATAGCTGCTTTAAGTATGCACTTGATACAAAGCAGGATTTATGGTTTGCTACAAAGGATACCATCTCAAAGAAATATGACCACACCTTCAAGGATATCTTCCAGGAAATCTTTGATGCACAGTATAAGGATGCTTTTGAGAAGGCTGGAATTACATATTTCTACACACTTATTGACGATGCAGTTGCCAGAGTAATGAAATCTGAGGGTGGATTTATCTGGGCATGCAAGAACTACGACGGAGATGTAATGAGTGATATGATCTCATCTGCATTCGGTTCACTTGCCATGATGACATCAGTGCTTGTATCCCCTCACGGATACTATGAGTATGAGGCAGCACATGGAACAGTTCAGAGACACTATTACAAGCACTTAAAGGGTGAGGAGACCTCAACAAACTCTGTAGCTACTATTTTTGCATGGACAGGTGCACTTAGAAAAAGAGGAGAGCTTGACAAGCTTCCGGCACTTTCTGAGTTTGCAGACAAGCTTGAGGCAGCTTGCATAAAGACTATTGAGAGCGGAAAGATGACAAAGGATCTTGCACTCATCACAACAATTGAAAATCCTACTGTTTTAAACAGCGAAGGCTTCATCAAGGCAATCAGAGAGGAGCTTGAGAAGACAATTTAATCTGAAATTTGGCTTTTTAGCCTTAGAATAAGATATAACCCGGGGATAATTATAAATTTTTTGAATGTTAAATTCTTAACACATTGACAGATGACCTTCAAAAAATTATAATTAATCTTGGGTTTTTGTCTTTAAAAGAGAAATGATATCCTGATGATTGGAGGAATAAGACTTGAGTAAAGAAATATCACAGGCGGTTATCAGAAGACTGCCACGATACTATAGATATCTCGGAGAGCTTTTGGATGAGGGAGTGGAGCGTATTTCATCAAACGATCTGAGTCACAGAATGAAAGTGACAGCTTCACAAATCAGACAGGATCTCAATAATTTCGGTGGCTTTGGACAGCAGGGATACGGATACAATGTTCAGTTTCTCTACGAGGAAATCGGAAAGATAATGGGGCTTAACACAGAGCATAGAATAATTATCATCGGTGCAGGAAATCTTGGCCAGGCACTTGCCAATTATGTAAAGTTTGAAAAGCTTGGCTTTGTCATAACAGCGCTTTTTGACATAAATCCTGAGCTTTCAGGAAAGAGTGTGCGAGGTATTCCAATCCTTATGCTAAGTGAACTGGATGAGTATTGCAGAACACACAGGGTGGATATTGCGGCGCTCACCATGCCAAAGTCAAAGGCTGACTCTATTGCGTCAAAGCTTGTGGATTTAGGAATAAGGGCTATATGGAATTTTGCACATGTGGATCTTGAAATTCCAAATAAAGATGTGGTTGTGGAGAGTGTTCATCTGTCTGACAGCCTTATGCAGCTCAGCTATAATATTGTTAAAAACTCCAAAAATAAATAGA
>ENA-OPCY01002091-OPCY01002091.1-human-gut-metagenome-genome-assembly--contig:-NODE-2091-length-10130-cov-1.947990_pt1 | contig 10130 bp, 8 predicted proteins | sample MGYA00241568_ERZ501487 | MGnify/ENA primary metagenome ERZ501487 (study PRJEB25962, sample SAMEA2042574) | human gut metagenome | biome: human gut; feature: human-associated habitat; material: faeces... | reverse complement strand
CATCCTGAAAAGTAGCATTCAATGCCTGTGCTAAAATTTCAAAACCCGTATTCGACCTGGCAAAAACCGCAGTGGCTTTATCAAAAACAAAACGGTCTAATCCGGCAAGACTGTCCGTTACGACAACGGTCAGCCGGCACCGCCGAGCTTCCAGCTCCAACTTTCGAAGATCGGCAGACAAACTATCAGCCGAAGCTTTCGGAAACAAATAGAGCGTATTTATCCCCAAGTCTTTGAAATAACCTTCTACCATTTTTTGACCGATAGCAGCAACCTCTATATTCGAATAAGCCGGGTTCATCGAATCGGCTATGAACCCGGTATCCGGCGTGGCCAACTCTTTCACTTCCAAACCATAAATAACTGTAGTCCTCTTATCTGTATCGTTCAATTGCCCGACTTCGGTAATCAATTTGCCTCGTCTAAGAGGGATAATAATCGCATTTGAAATACTGAAACTATCTCTCGCCCAAATCCTCAACTCTCCATACTTCAACTGACGGGCAGCTTCGGGTAACACGATACCTACCCTCTTTTCCGTACAGGAAAGGAAATTTTCTGCCAGTTTATAATTTTGAAAATAAACAGCCCAGTCTATTACCGGAGAGGTACTCTGTAAAAAAAACGTATCTCCCCTTACTTCATCGGTACCGATATAAAAACCGGCATCCGGATTCGGCCGCATCACCGGAATCTGATAATCATATCCCTCGTAACGGATGTTCATCCCGGATAATAACACACCTGAATCCCCGGCAATTACTCCTAACGTAGAGGCCGTTTTGTCCCAATACAACTTTACACCGGCAAACGGAATAATTTTTTTAATTTTTTCAGGATATAAGAAATAATCCTTCAGATCGACCCAAGTGGTATCGGATTTCAGAAAAACGGGCGAAGCCAAATGGGACAGGCCCGGTTGATCGGGAATTCGCAATTCTTTTGTCCTGCAACACACGATACAGGATAAAATTATAAAAGGAATCAATATTCTCATCAACATTCGTAAATCATTAACTTATCAAAGATATAATAAATTTATTACCGATCGACAGACAGAGTAGAATCCCGTACAATTAATTCGGGTTTCAACAACCGGGTCACTGTCGGGACCTCCTCTTTATCCTCAATGCGGCGAATCAACAAACCGGCAGCAATATTCCCTACCCGATACCCATCTTTATTCACGGTAGTCAAAGCGGGAAAGGTTACTTCTGTCGATGGTTCGTTACCATATCCGCATACAGCAACTTCTTCCGGTACCCTGCATTTCATCTGCCGAAGTACACTCAATACATGCACGGCAAAGGCATCGTTAGCGGCAAAAATACCATCGACTCCGGAATGCAACACCAATTGCCGGGTAATTCTATAAACTTCCGACACATCCTCACATTCGACGATCAGTTTTTCATCGGTGAACAAATGCCGGTCTTTCAACGCCTGCAAATATCCTTTTTCTCTTTTCTGCGCCCAAAGATAACGGCGGGGCAAAGCGATATGTGCAATCTTCCGGCATCCACCGTCAATCATATGTCTGACCACCGTACAGGCTCCTTTATAATCATCTTCGAGTACCCGGTCGGTATCCAGATTGGGAGCTATACGATCGAAAAACACCATCGGAATCCCCTCATGCTGCAATTTCACAAAATGATCCAGGTCATTCGTCGTCCTGGCAGGCGCAACTACCAAGCCATCGATCCCGGATTTCTGGAGAAACTGACAGATCTTTACCTCTTGTTCATAATCCTCTCCATTTTCAAACACAATCACCTTATACCCCGATGAATATGCAGAACGAATCACACTACTCACAGCACAGGCATAAAAATAATTTCCTAAAAAAGGAACCAGCATAGCGATCGAGTTAGATCTTTTATTTCTCAGACTCAATGCCAACGCACTAGGTTTATAGTGCAATTCCTGTGCCAAAGCCCTCACCCTTTCCTGAGTAGCCCGGCTAATATCCGGATGCCCCTTCAGTGCACGCGAAACGGTAGAAGGAGCCAACCCAAGTATTTCAGCCAATTTTTTTAAGGATACAGAAACTGCCATATCGACTTTTTATTTTTTAACGCCTGTAAGTATGAAAAGTTTCAGAAAGCGATTTCTGTTATTTTCTGAAATAAAAACGATTATAACACAAAAGTTCTCGGAAGTTTAATATAGTTTTGATACGAAATAACTAGCTAAATCAAGATATATATTTTACATTAAACAAATAAAACAGTGTATGTACGCGTAATTATGAATTTATGAATAAAGACTAAAAGCAAAACAACAGTCCATAAAAATGCAGAAATAGGTTACAGACGATTATTTAATTCTTATTTTTTATTATGTTTGTCACATTCCTTAGAGAAGGGAAATATAGAATTTAGTCGTTATTTTATTCTTGTCAGAGAAACCGCCAATTTTGAACAAAAGCAAGAATAAAATGTAATGTTCATGCATAAGCGTGGGCTGTTGTGTTTTGCTTTTAGGTGCTTGGCGGTACCCTTCTGACAGACACTCGGAACACGCTTTTTTTTAGAACTAAACTACGATTAAAATGAATATTAGTGCGGAAGAATTCCACATCCACTTTATCAGCTATGCAAATATCCCCTTTAAGGCAGGAATATATGCCAGTGATCTGTCTATAGACTGGGGAGACGGAACAAGTTCAATTCTGAAAGAAAAACAATACTTCAACATCGTCCATCACTATCAGCAAGAAGGACTGTTTCATATCAAAATTTCAGGCCACCGGATTTCAAATCTGAATGTCAGCCGGTTAAATTTAGTCGATTTACAACTCGAACATTGTCCTTCTTTGGAATATCTGAACTGTTCGATCAATGAATTGAAGGAACTGGATCTTTCCTCATGTCCGGCATTGGAAGAGTTGCATTGCAATTCCAATAATTTACAAACCCTGGATCTCAGTTCCAATCCAAAGTTGATGCAATTGAATGTTTCCTATAATCTTTTGGAAACCCTTGACCTTTCTTTATGCCCTAAGCTTCAATCTTTGTATTGTTCATTCAATCACCTGACTTCCGTTTGTTTGAACCATTGCAGGGATATTCTTTATATAGACTTGTGTAATAACTTATTAAATAAAGAAAAATTAGATCTGTTATTCAGCCAATTACCCCACCGGACGAAACGGGCCATGATCTATTATCTGGAAAACCCAGGCAGTGAATTTTCTGATTATCATCTTCTCAAACTAAAAAACTGGGATTAACAGATACTTTTTAGTTTTTAGTTTTCACTTTTTGACCGAAATAATATAACTTTGCGCCTCATAAATATCAACAAAATAAGGAATTAAATAAAATATATTATGGGAAGAGCGTTTGAATACCGCAAAGCACGCAAATTGAAAAGATGGGGTAATATGGCCCGTACGTTTACCAGAATCGGAAAAGAAATCGATATTGCCGTAAAAGCCGGTGGCCCCGACCCAGCAAACAATACCCGTCTTCGTATTCTGATTCAGAATGCCAAGGCTGAAAATATGCCTAAAGAAAATGTAGAACGGGCTATCAAACGAGCAATCTCTAAAGATACTTCTGATTACAAGGAAATCACTTATGAAGGATATGCACCTTATGGTATTGCCATCGTTGTAGAAGCAGCTACAGACAACAACACCCGGACCGTGGCGAATGTACGCCATGCCTTTACCAAGTTCGGGGGTTCGCTAGGAACGACCGGCTCACTCGACTTTATGTTCGACCGGAAGTGTGTATTCAAAATCAATAAACCGGAAAATTTCGATCCGGATGAATTCGAACTGGAAATGATCGACTACGGAGTAGATGAAATCTTCGAAGACGAAGATGGAGTAATCAATCTCTATGGCTCGTTCGATGCTTACGGAAATATCCAAAAATACCTGGAAGAAAATAAATACGATATCGTCAGCGGAGAATTCACCCGTATCCCTACCGATACGAAAGCATTGACCCCTGAACAAAGAGCAGAAGTAGATAAAATTTTGGATAAACTGGATGAAGATGATGATGTGACCAACGTTTACCACAACATCAAAGAAGATTAATTCCGTTTATTCTTGCAGAATTAAAAATATTGTTGCATATTTGCACCCGCAAAACCGGATTTCCAGTATGCAACAAAATGACTTCGTAGCTCAGCTGGTAGAGCAATTGACTCTTAATCAATGGGCCGAGGGTTCGAGCCCCTCCGAGGTCACGGAAAACAAGCCATTTACGAAAGTAGGTGGCTTTCTTTTTATACTGATTTTTCTACTGTTTAAGCAAGTTGTTTTAACTAACAATCATGTCCCGGAACGATTCAGGAAACGGCCGAATTATAATGATGACTCCAGCCAACCAATAACCCGGATTTCTTATATCCGGCACTAATGTATCCCGAAACCCGTAGCATACGACTAATTTTACCGGACGAGGTGATGTTGCCTCAGTTAAAATTATTAATATCATGATAATAGGTTATCTACGTGTCAGCACGGAAAAACAACATCCGGCCAACCAGCAGGATGAAATCAGGCGTTTTGCCGAAAGTAAACAACTCATCGTCAATCATTGGGTCACAGAAGTTGCCAGCGGCAAAAAGAGCGAACGCGACCGCAAACTGGGCGTACTGTTACGCCGACTTAAACGAGACGACACACTGATCGTCACGGAAATTTCGCGTCTGAGCCGGACGCTCACGGATATCATGGCGATTATGGGCAAATGTCTGGAAAGAGGAATAAATCTTTATACGACCAAGGAAGGCTACTCGTTCGACAACACGATCAACAGCAAAGTTCTGTGTTTCGCTTTCGGACTGGTGGCGGAGATCGAACGTAACCTTATCTCTATGCGTACACGCGAAGCGTTGGCACTACGGCGTGCGGAGGGAATGGTTTTGGGACGGCGCCACGGTAGCTATACCAAGATGAACGTACTGATCAAGAATCGACAGGTCGTTATTGCGATGCTTAATAAGGGAAAGTCCATAAGCGATATTTGCAAACATTTCGATCTTTCGCGCGATACATTTGCCAAATTCAGGATGAAATACCCATCTGTCCAGAAGGCGCTGGACAAAAAAGAACAACTTAGAATCAGTCGATTTAAAAACAAACAAATCAATGCTTAAGAAATGACGGAAATTCGGGTATATCACCGGATTCCCGCTCGATTTGACAGAAAGCCGCCATAACTATCCTCCTTTATGTGTTTATACGTTGATTAAAACGTTGGTTTTCAACTACAAATTTATATCGTTTTTAGTATATGTACAAGATTAATATATAATATTTTTATAATCAAAGAATTATGATTGCCCATATGTGCCGTTATATGGTTTTATACCATGTATTATTCGTCCGAGGCGTTCAGAGGAACGTTTAAACAAGATAGATACAAAGGATAACATCCAAGTTTATCGTTGGTTAGAAGTATTAATCCGATGATATTTGAATGTCGAATGAAAAAAATCTTATTCTTTCTATTTACCTGTGCATTGACCATTGGAAGCGTGCAGGCACAGGAAGCGGCGGATTCTATAAAAATCTATTATCGCCGCGGGTACCGTAATGTCGACCCTTCATTCCGGGACAATCGGTCACAGCTGGAGTATTTCTTAAATTCGATCGGCGCGACATTAAAAAACGACCGTATAGAAAAGATCGTCATCCGTTCATATGCCTCTCCCGACGGAGCGGTGCAGGCAAACGAACAATTGGCGGCCCGGCGGGCGGAAGAGCTGAAAGCCTATCTTGTCCGCGAAGGAAACGTTCCTCCCCATCTGATCGAACATCACGCCGAAGGTGTCGCATGGAACATGCTACGGGAGCAAGTCGTAGCATCCGACATGGCAGGACGTAACGAAGTATTGGACATTCTCGACCATACTCCGCTATGGATTTACGATGACAAGGGACACATCGTCGACGGCCGTAAAAAGCAGTTGATGGATTTGCAGAAAGGTAAACCGTATAATTATATGTTGGAGCACTTCTTTCCCGATCTGCGCAACAGCGTCAATATCACGCTCTATCTGCATGTCGTAGAGAAAAACTGCGAAAAACAAGCTGAAGCGGCTCCATCATACAAAGCCGAAAACACCGAGTCTTTACAAACTATCCTGGCCAAAGCACCTGCGGATAAGGAAATAGCCCCTCCTGCAACATCGACACCGACAACCGTCGATGTAAAGCCGGTACGTTCGTATCCGGCAAATACCGTTGGTGTACACGCTGGATACTGTACCTCGTGGATCACCTCTTACGGACTGACCTCATCGGCAAAACCGGGTTACGAAATCGGCGTAACCGACCGGGTCAGGCTCAGCCGGCAACTGCCGTTCTACCTGCGAACAGGAGTGAGCTTTATAAACAAAGGATACGAAGTCAACGGATTCGACGACAGTCGTACCACGATGAATTACATACAGATCCCTGTGGGTATCGACTACACCGTCGCGTTAGGAAAACACTTTGCATTTATACCGTTCGCAGGATTATATTACGCAGTCGGTATAGGCGGGAAACGTGAGGTTGAAGATGAAAAAATCTCCATCTTTAAAAAGGAAGGTGGATTTTCACGCCACGACATGGGCGTTTCGTGCGGGGTCGATGCTGCGTTCGGTCGCTTCATTATCGGAGCGGATTACCATACAGGACTTATCGATATCGACAAAACCGACACGATGTACGGGGAAGACAACCACAAAGTAGGATACAAACATGTCAGGAACCACTGTTTCATCGTTAGAATGGGAATTAATTTTTAATCTGGAAATGTCATGAAGAAGATAATAACTTGTATGATTTTTGGCTTATTGTCGTTGATTTCCTGTACGGAGTACGACGAAATCGCCATATGGAACAAGAGCGAGTATATAGATTCGCGTCTGGCCGCGCTCGAAGAGTTGTGCAGCCGGATGAACACCAATATAACCTCCCTTCAACTGATCGTAGAAGCATTGCAGGGCAACGATTACGTGACCGGTGTAACCCCGGTAGTAGAAAACGGGAAAACGATCGGCTACACGATCACCTTCATCAAAAGCGGTCCTGTAACGATATACCACGGGAAAGACGGCCAGCAAGGTACGGTGCCGGTGATCGGGATCAAACAGGATGGCGGCATCTATTATTGGACGTTCGACGGTGAATGGCTGACGGACGACCGTGGGGATCGGGTCATGGCACAAGGTATGGCCGGCAAGTCGGCCTACGAACTGGCAGTCGAGAAAGGCTACCGGGGCACGCTCGAAGCATGTAGCCGTTCGGAGCACCCCCGGGGAAGAATACGGCTGTCTCATCTATCTGCCGAGTACCACTGTTACCGAAGAAGAATGGCTGGAATCCCTCAAAGGCGATAACGGAAACAAAGGCGATAACGGCATCACCCCTAAGTTGGAGATCAGGGAAGACGGTTATTGGTATATCTCTTACGACGGGGGACAAATGTGGACGAAACTGGATCGGGCTACGGGCGATCCCGGCCAGAACGGAGATTCGATGTTCAGCGATGTTGACAATTCCGATCCGGATTATCTCGTTCTGACACTGTCTGAAAACGGCGAACAGATAAAACTGCCTTACTACAAAGACAAATTCGACCTTTTGTTCGTCTCGGGAACCGACAAAGTGAAAGAGATGACGGTTTACTGTAGCGCAGGTACAACGGCAGTAGTAAACTACGAATTGACGAATCCTTTGAACGCACAAATTTCCATCGCATGCATTTCGCACAGCGGATACAAGGTTACGGTAGATAAAACCGGTAAGAAAATCTCTGTTTCCGCTCCCGACGATCCGGCAGCGATCAGCGAACCGGAAAGCGGGATACTGGTATTCGCTTCAGACGACGAACGCACCATAATGCGAAAACTGGTTGTCAAACAGATGAAGTATATCGAATATACGGCACACCAACAACTTGGGTGGAATAATGGTGCATATGGCCCTCGTTTCGGGGGTAAAAACTGCACGTTTCTTGACGAGCAATGTACATACGACAAAAATACCAAAGAGGGTAAATGGGCTTATACCGGAACGGTCGAACGGGTGAACGACGGTGCATTCCTCCATGAAGACCAAATAATAAGCATTGTCTTACCTTCAGGGATCGAGATAATAGAGGGTGTCGCTTTTCAGCAGAGCAGCATAGAAACAATTGAATTACCGAATACTTTAAAATCAATTGGAAATACTTGTTTCGGGTATTCAAAACTGACCCGAATTACCATACCGAAAAGTGTTGTCTCATTGGATAGGGCTGTATTTAGTAAATGCGCCGAATTGATTTCGGCCGATATTCAGGCCAATATTGAAGAATTACCCTCCAATACATTTGAGCAATGCTCTAAATTACAAAATATCAAATTGCCGGAATCACTAAAAAGAATATCTAATAATACTTTTATAAATTGTTCTCTCTTGGAAGAGATCACAATTCCCGATGCAGTTACCGTGATTGATGATAAAGCTTTCTATTATTGTTCATCATTGAAAAAAGTAATTCTCGGAACACAACTCGAAAGAATCGGTACAAATGCATTCAATCGATGTTCTGCATTGGAAACGATCTTATGTCCGGATGAGACTCCGGCTACCTTGGGGAAAGGTGCTTTTCCCGTAGCAGACGGCTGGACAGTCACCAATGCCAGCTATAGAATATATGTTCCTGACGAACAACTCGAAACATACAGACAAGCTTGGCCGGATTATTGGGCTGCCCCCAATAATTTCCAAATAACGAAAGTCATATATGGGATAAGCTCGATGCCTACGCAATAGGTATAATGACATTTAATAAATATTCCTCGGATCGTTTGATCCGAGGAATATTTATTAGGACAGGTCTTCGGTAGATCTGCAATTTTTGTAAAACATTTCGCTTATTCCCGTTTCAGGGCAGATGATCGCTGTGATCGCTGAACTTTCCCGAATCACCCGAACAGACTGCGGCAGATGTCCGTTATTCTGGAAACGAATGCCACTTCGATATGAGTCGCTTTGCGGGTAAATCCTTTTTTATTTCCCAAGGGCACAAAGATTCGTTTAAAACCTAGTTTTTCGGCTTCCGATATCCGCTGTTCGATGCGACTGACAGCCCGAATCTCACCTGAAAGCCCGACCTCTCCGGCAAAAACCGTATCTGCCGGAAGAGCTGCATCGATATTCGACGACAAAACAGCCATGACTACGGCTAAATCCAGTGCCGGATCACTCACCCGGATACCACCGGCAATATTCAAGAAAACATCTTTAGCAGCCAATTTAAAACCGACCCGTTTTTCGAGCACTGCCAATAGCATATTCAACCGACGCGAATCAAAACCCGTAGCAGAGCGCTGAGGCACTCCGTAAGCGGCTGTCGACACCAAAGACTGTACTTCCAATAAAATCGGTCTCACGCCCTCTACAGTAGCAGAAACCGCTATTCCACTCAATTCCTGATCATGATTGGACAAAAGTAGTTCGGAAGGATTGGTGACCTGCCTCAATCCTGATTGCAACATTTCATAAATCCCGATTTCGGAAGTCGAACCGAACCGATTCTTCATCGAACGTAAAATACGGTACATATATTGCTGATCACCTTCAAATTGCAGGACAGTATCCACCATGTGTTCCAGTATCTTGGGACCGGCCAATTGGCCGTCTTTCGTAATATGGCCGATCAATATAGTAGAAATCGTATTTTCTTTGCTAAAACGGAGTAAGGTATTGGTACATTCACGAATCTGAGACAGACTACCGGGAATAGAGTCTACAGCTTCGGTAGCTAAAGTCTGTATCGAATCGATAATCAATAAATCGGGCAGAATAGCACGTGCATGCTGCAAGACCATTTCCAAAGAATTTCCGGAAAGGAACAGACATTCGTCGTTTTCGGCTCCTAAACGCTGAGCTCTCATCTTTATTTGCGAAATACTTTCTTCACCGGATACATACAACACTTTTCCACAACGGTTATGAAGAGCGAACTGCAATACTAAAGTCGATTTACCGATACCCGGTTCACCACCTAACAGAATCATCGATCCCGGAACCATACCTCCTCCCAATACCCGGTTCAGCTCGTTATCTCCGGTATCCATCCGGACATCTGCATTCACTTTGCAACCTGTCAGTGGGAGCTTTTAACTCC
>ENA-OPCY01002090-OPCY01002090.1-human-gut-metagenome-genome-assembly--contig:-NODE-2090-length-10137-cov-3.204622_pt1 | contig 10137 bp, 12 predicted proteins | sample MGYA00241568_ERZ501487 | MGnify/ENA primary metagenome ERZ501487 (study PRJEB25962, sample SAMEA2042574) | human gut metagenome | biome: human gut; feature: human-associated habitat; material: faeces... | reverse complement strand
CATCGCCCGGCACTTGCTTTTTTCCGGGAAAGATGCTATATTACAGAGTTTAAATAACGGAATTTCAAAATTACAACAAACGAGGTTATCTTTATGGAAATGTACAGTGCATCCGATCTGAAAAAAGGACTGAAAATCGAAATCGACGGATATCCGTGGGTCATCACCGACTTTGATTTCTGCAAACCCGGCAAAGGAACGGCGCTCTATCGCTGCAAACTCAAAAATCTGATGACCGGTGCTTCCATGGACCGTACGTTCCGTCCTGTTGACAAGGTCGGCAAACCTGACCTCGAAGAGCGCGAAATGCACTTCATCTACGACGAAGGCGACAACTGCGTCTTCTCCGATTCCGAAACCTATGATGAGGTCCGCATTCCGAAAGAAATCCTCGGCAACAAGAAAAACATGATCCGCTGGCAGGACGATTTCTACGCCTGCATGGCGGAACGGTGGCCGGAGCTGGAGCGCGGCGCGCCCGCCGTGGAGACCAAGCGCAAGCACCTGACGCCGCAATGGTACAAGAAAGTCACGGCGATGGACGCCAAATTGGAAAGGTTGGAAACGGCGTTGAATGACATCAATATGTTCAACGCAGGCAAGAAGCGCGAGGAGGCAGTTGCGCTGCTGGCGCAGTTGCTGCCGGAGGTAGAATCCTTTCAAGCGGAAATTCAGCGGATGCAGCAGGCCATGACGCAATCACTTTCCATGCAGCGATGCAGCGCCGAAGAGAATGAAACGCTAAAGAGCGAACTAACTGCCGAGCGCCGCAAAAGCGCCGAGCAGCGCGCAAAGCTCACTGCGCTGGAAGAGCGGTACAAGCGGGCGGAAAAACTGCTAGATGGAGTGCCGAAAGAACTGCTAAAACAGCAAATGGATAGTCGGCAGGAACGATAGATATTCGATATTCCAATGGTTTGCCTGATTGTCTCCACTAATATGAAGTTAATATAGCAGTAGGATTGCGATACCATTGCAAATACAATGTGATACTGACAAATGTTTCCATTCGCATATCAATGCTCCCCACTTTAATTACACGCCACATCCATGATTTCAATATGCAGCAATCAATCCATCGGAAAGTTTGGGCGCTGCTTTAAGATGTCCTGACAATAGTTCTGACAGTGCTTGATAAATTGTATTGCCATCAGACTCAGCTGCTTGCCGCGTTTTGTGGCTATGTTGATGTCATATGCAGAGGAGATGTAATCTTCGAAAAAAATATAGCGGGTATCTGGATGGGGCAAGTTTTTAGACAACGAGCTGATTAAAAAAGAAGCTCCTCTCTTCTCACCTGCAAAAGAAACCAATGTGCTCCCTTCACGGCAGGGGAAAATATCAGGCACCTTTCCATACTCAGCAAATTTTGTCTGCAGATATGCGTAGTCATTGTAAGTTTCCGGCGCAGAAACGGCAATTTTGATTCCAGACAAGTCGGAAACCTCAATAAACCGCTTAGAGGGCGATACCATGTCTTTGGGAATCAGGAAACAACGGTAGTTGCGAAAAAGGTGAATATAATTCAGATTTTCGTTCTTCTTAGAATTGCTGCAGAATGCCAAGTCATAATCGCCATCAAGCAGCATTTCTTCAATCTCCATATCATTAGAGCAGCCATAGCAAAACTGGCATTCAGGTCTTTTCTCAATGAAATCAAAGATTAGATTCTGCGGGATGCAGAGAAAAAAGCCAAACGGGAAAAGAATATTTAACTTATTACAGTCCGTGACATTACATTTTTTCAAAATCGAATAGGACGACTCTACGATTTGCTTCATTTCTGGCAAGATGCGTTCTCCGTCGTGGGAAAGTGTAATGCCGGAAGATGTTCGTAAAAACAGTTGAACACCTAGTTCGTTTTCAAGACTTTGAATAGCACGGCTAAGTCCCTGCTTAGAAAAAAACATCTTTTGCGCTGCTTTTGAGATGCTGCCCTCCTCAACTAACCTCAAAAAAGTTTCGCACTGTTTTATGTTCATCGGCATCCTCCTATGTTCTATCTCAGCTTATACTTGTTATAGGCTGTTTTGCAGAAAGAGCAAAAGCCTTCGATAACCTCAAGTTTTTTGGCTATTATATCATTCTCTGCACATTTTCGTGTCATTTTTTTGTTGACAAATGTCATATTTTTGATGCTGTGCGGTGCCAAGTTATTGTGCTAAACTGCAGTTACTGGGCACATAGTTTGGCAAAAACACCGCAAATATCGATGGACACCTATTTCGTGCGCAGAAAAAATAGAAGAGGAAGTGCTTTTATGTCTGAACAAGCTATCCTGTACGAGCAAGTAGACAGTATTGCCAAAATTTGGATGAACCGTCCCAATCAGGGCAATCGTATCAGCCGTAAACTTTTTTTGGAGTTGGATTCAGCAATGACTAAAGCAATCGCTGACCCATCTGTTCGGGTTATCATCATTTCGGCAAAGGGGGAAAACTTCTGTTGCGGCTTTGATGTTGGTGATCCCGATGCAAGTCTGAACAACAATGATGCCTGTGATGTCACATGGGAGTACCGCCGTGACAATACTCAGGAAGAGATTGATCTCTGGATGAAACTGTACACCTCAAAAAAACCCGTTATCGGCGCAATCAAGGGGCGTGTGTTGGGAGGCGGCTATTTCATGGCTATGATGTTCGACTGCATTGTAGCCGCTGACAATACGGTTATGGATAATGGAGAGTTTGCATTAGGGATGTCTTACACAGATTATGTCCCGTTTGATCTTTGGAAAATCCCCATGAATATTGCCAAGGAAAAATTGCTCACGGGTTATCCCATCACCGCAAAAGAGGGCTTCCGTTTGGGCCTGTTTAATCGAGTGGTCAGTGTCGATCAGCTTGACGAGACCGCCATGACACTTGCTCGCCGCATGCTTCGGCTATCTCCATATACCCTGAATATCCATAAGGAACTATGCAATATGGCATACGATCTGCAAGGTATTCGGAATATCGTCCCCTATGCAAAGGAAACCTTCAATATTGGAATGGAGTTGCCTGGTACCAAGGAAAATCAGGAAATGTGGGACTATGCTCGCTCCAATCCCCCGGGCGCACTTGTTGACCTGTTTGAAGAAAAACTTGCCGCCTTACGCAAAGAAGAAATCCAAGAACTCCCCCATTTAGACGATCTGCACTGACTCTCGACCAACGGAATCAAAATAGATTGAAGGGAGAACCATTAATGTCGACGCAAACTTTAATTATAATTGTTATGGCGGTTTACCTCGCCGGAATGATAGGTATTGGTCTGTATGGTCGCAAGTTTGCCGCAACATTTAACGACTCCATTACTGCGGCCAAGCAGTCTACAACTATAATGATTATCGGTGGAGCCGTCGGCGCGCACATTGGAAGCGGCTTTGTAGTAGGTGGCGCAGAGAGCGGCGCCATCTACGGAATAGCTGGTGCATGGTACGGCATCGGTTGTGGTATCTCATGGTTGTTAGTCGGTGTGTTAGTTGCCAAGTTTTTTTATCGCAACAGATATCTTTCCCTGTCGGATTATTTCAAAACTCGCTACAATGACAAGTCTACCCGTTTGATTTACAGCATTTCAACGCCACTTAGCTATGTTGCAATGTTTGCAGGGCAAATTCTTGCGGGCAAAGCGATCTTCCAAGCCTTCGGAATTGACGGCAATCTAAGCATAATTATTACCGCTTTAGTCGTTCTGTTTTACGCTTCCATCTCTGGTTTGTGGGGCGCTTACATGACCTCTGTTATCCAGGTTGCCGTAATTGTAGCTGGTCTGATTTTTGCGCTGATTTCCATGATTATTGATGGAGGATTTGCTGCTATTCAGGCAACTCTGCCCGCCACATATTTTGATCCTGTTCCTTTTAGCGCCGAAACGCTGGTCAGCCTGACAATCCCAACTATTCTCGCCGCGCTCTTTGACCAAACTGCTTTCCAGCGCACTGCTTCTGCCAAAAGCGAAAAAGCTGCGGTCCGTGGGCATATTTACGGAGGTCTTCTGCTAATTGTTATGGCAATCATTCCTCCTTTGCTGGGCATGTATGGCATCGCATTGTTCCCCAATGTCGACCCCGCCAGTGTCTTCATTGATTTGATTTTTTATCGCTTCTCTCCTATCTTTGGTGCATTTTTAGTTGCTGCTATTGTTTCGGCCATCATGTCCACCTGTGATGGTGCCTTCATTGGCATTGCCACTAATATCATTCATGACATTTATCAAGACATGATAAACCCCAATGCCAGTGAAAAGCAGCTTAAGGTTATGCAGAATATCCTGAATGTAATTGTCTGCATTGTCAGCATTGGTGTCGCTTTGATGTTTAACAACATTCTCAGCCTTCTTTCTATGGCATACACAATTCTCACCTCTGGTTGTCTCGTCCCCTTTGTCGGTGGTCTGCTTTGGAAGCGGGGAACCGCCAAAGGTGCTTTGGCATCCGCTATCGCTGGCATTGTGTGCGCACTGTTAATCAGCTTTGGTTTCTTCACACCGCCCTATTCCAGCGTGTTTCCCGTCCTACCTGCCGTGATCGTTTACTTTGCGGTCAGCCTGCTCACGCAGGGCAAGCAGGCTTGAAGCCGCGTGATACCATCTCTCTTATAATCTCACAGCAGAACAGGGGCCGGTAAGATTTTTTCTTACTGGCTCTTGTTCCGTTGAGATTGAATTCTCCATTTGGTCGTAGTCTGTCGGTCGAGAGAATAACTCCTGCCACTGTATTTCCAACAATCATAATTATAACGCTCTATAACTATTGTTGAGGGGGATTCTATACGGCTTTCCTAATGATAGCACACAGAGGTCCAACTCTGTTTCAAAGACGATTGTCCTTGGCTAAGGATTGGCAAAAAGGTAAGCTATAGTTATTAGAAACTCTACCATGCCACCTTATCAGAAGTCAACGCTTTTGCGTTTTATGCACTATTTCATCTTGTATTGCCGGGCAGCCTCTTATTTATTACAACGAATAGTCATCCGAAAATCATTGCTTTTGAACCTTATCTTCTCTATGTCAAAAATACTCCTACTCTCAAAAAAGCCCTCTTTTCTGCCCTTTGGCAAAAAAGAGGGCTTCCTCCGGTATCTCAAGAACGATTCCAATCAAGCGGCGATCCTAATGATCTGACTCGAGTCCGGCGCCGCACATCGTGATAAGGCAGTCCGATGTTTTTCCGTACAGACTGCAAAGCTCTTCATATGCCGCGCAATTTGCCGCTGTGGTATGCTTACAGCAAATGCCGCGGCAGGCTATTGTGGAATGCGCTTGCTGTTGTTGGTGCGGTGGACATACATCTTGCCGCCGCAATCGGCGCAATAAAGCAAGCCAGTAAGGTGAGCTGCTTTGCCCCAGCCGTACACATCTTTGAAGGTCTTGTTCTTGTTCACGCCCTCTCCAAACTGTGCAAGGTAAGCGGACGGTATCGGCATGAATAACGAGTTTTCTGCTGTGACCTTCGGCCTCTATGCCGTAGAGGAACTCACCGCAGCAGACGGTGCTGTCATTCCTGCGGACGGTCTCATTGAGATTCTGTCCCTTGGCGAAAACGGAAAGGCCACGCTCAGGAGCGATGTTACCTTTGGTAGCTACTATGTCAGGGAAATCAGCACCGACAGCCACTACATTCTCTCCGAGGAGAAGTACCCTGTGACCTTCGCCTAGAGCACAGGTTGCCTCCAAAGCGATAGCGGATGCTATTTTCCGCAAGAACAATCCGACTGTAAGAGAATACTGCGAGAAGTGGCTTAAGATGAAATCGGCCACAGTCAGACCGAACACCCTGGAAGGATACCGAAAGGCTATGGAAAAGCATATCATTGAGCCCATTGGAGATCGGTATAGGTATATTGATGAGATCACGGCGGATGATTTAAAAATGCTCATGGTTCCCGTCTCAAAAATGTCTAAGGGCCTCTATGGAACTATCAATATGCTTCTGAAGTGCGTTTTCTATTCCTGATGCCCTGCCTTGCTGTTCGGCTATTACTGAAAGACCAGATTGTGCAGCACAATCTCCTCCACTGCATTACGGATGTTATTCATTGCTCCGACCCACGCCATTTGATCCTCGGACTTTATCTGCTCCGTGATGCCCTGCGCCTGCGCCATCTGCTCGATCAAGAGCTGCAGCATCTCATTTGCCTCACGGTCAACTTCGTTGAGATGGTGTATCAGTTGGCCGGAGGTTTTCAAATTGATATAGGCCACTCTGCGGTACTCCTTCAGATACTTGAGTCGTATACGGCCAAAGCGCCCATAAGTCGGGCCTTCCGTGGATACCACCAGGTTGGGCAGGTAGTAATCTCCGTACTTGCTATATGTAATTTCCATTGTGTGACAGTCCTTTCTTGAGCCTTGATTTTACCCTTATTTGTACCCTTTATAGCGTTAGCTCTTATAAAACAACTGGACTGACTGGTACCATGTTTTACAGTTTCAGAACTGTTTATCACAAAATTTGACGGAATTAGTTGCAGAAAATAGTTTTTCTTGAATTCGAGTCCTGTACCGCGCACCAGAGAAAAACCTTGAAGCTTCAACGGCTTCAAGGTTTTTTGTTGCCCTGAAACGGATTTTAGCCTTATTGTCCCTCAGGCACCCGAAACACTCTTAATAAACTGTTCCATACGGGCAGCACTGTCCTGCTTCATCTGCTTCGTAACGTGTCCGTAAACATCCAATGTAAACGCCGCAGTGGCATGACCGAGATTGCTCTGCACGGTTTTGATGTCATCACCGGCGCGGATGCAGTTGACCGCGTAAGTGTGGCGAAGATCGTGTATCCTTGCGTCGGGAAGGCCGATGCGTTTCACGATACGCTTGAAGCAGTCGGAGATCGCACGGTAGGAGATATAGCGTCCGAACTCATTGGTGAACACCAAGCCGCTGTCCTCCCACGCCGGACCTGCCATCAGACGCTGTTTGGCCTGCTGCACTTTCTGTGCTTGCAGCAGCCTCATCACATACGGCGCGGGTGTGATGGTACGGCCCTTGTTGTTCTTCGGCGGGGAGAAGTAATACTCTCCACCCTTTTTCTGCTCCCTGCGAAGCTGCTTATTGATGAGGAGCGTACCTTTTTCAAAATCAACGCAGACCCACATCAGACCGAGCAGTTAGCCCTCACGCAAGCCGGTGAAGAGATCGACGGTGAGCGGAATTTCATATTTGCTGCCTTTCAGGAGATTCAGAAGCTGAGCGGCCTGTTGATCGGTCAGCGGATGGATCTCTTTTTTGACGATTTTGGGCAGAACACACGCGGTCGTCGGATTGTAGCGGATGTAGTTGAGAAGAACGGCTTGTTGGAGCGCTTTGTGCAGCACACCGTGAATATTCTTGATGGTTTTAGCACTCAGTGCGGGCTGCCCATCATGCTCCTGCGAGAGCGAGTTATAAAGGCGCTGGACCGTATGAGCCTTTAGCGTTTCAAGCGGAATATTGCCGAGCGCAGGCCGCAGATAAAGCTTAGCCTGCCGTTCGTAGAGATACGCTGTGGAATCCTTGACGCCGATTTGATAGTCTTTCAGCCAAATATCAAGCCATTCATTCACGGTCATTTTACAAGGCTCTTGGTATACTCCGCTGTCGATCTCCGCGGTGATCGCGGTGAGCTTCTGCCGCACCTCCTTCTGCGTTTTGCCGTAGACGGATTTTTGAATCTGCTTTCCCGTTCCGGAATCGATGCCAAGGGTATAGCGTGCCTCCCAGCGTCCGTCAGGGCGCTGGCGGATCGTGCCGCCACCCTTGGCTCCTTTTGTCATTCGTGTTGCCAATGTTTCCTCCTTTTCTTCTGGAATCATAAAACGGCCAGTCAGTCCGTTGTTTTATCGCTGTTTGTCGCTGTCGAGCCATGCGACAAAGTCTTCGAGCGGCAGCTTGCCCGCTATGCAGGCGTCGCGCTTTTCCCGCGCCGTCTTCGACCATGCGGTGAACTCCGCCTTGCTCATCGTTCCATACCGCACACGGGCGTTGTGGGCCTTATAAGAGCGTGTAAACTCCCTCGCGGCAGGATTCTTCATTTGCCTGCTCTGATACTGCACGACGGCTCCCATTTGGCGGCAGGTCTTTTCCGAGCCTTCCATCAGCCGCGTGCAGTAGTCCTGCGTAATGTTGCCGGTCACAACAAAGTACCTGCCGCAGTTTTTGCACTTGTGGATCGCCAGCGGCAGGCGGAGACAGTACGCCTTCAAGTAGTTGTAGAGGTCTCGCACGGTGTTGGGATAGAGCACCTCGCGCAGTGCTGTCCTGATGCCACGCTCGCGCAGCAGCTCCACGCTGTAATGGTAGGCGCTGTCATACGCCGGACCGTCCAGCATGACCTCCTCGGTGGCAAGCTCGCCGTACCTCATATCGTCGAAGCGGAGCAACGCATCGTAGTGCGCCTCGCGGTATCTCTCTGCCGTGGAGTAGTCCGGCTGATAGCGGTCGTCCAGGCATCGTTCGATCAGCGCCTTTGCTCGCTGACGATGGCTTCAAAATCGTTGGCAAATGAAAGGACAAGCGCTGCGTCAGCATCCTGACCGTGCGCGTATGCCGATTCCAGCTCGCTCAGCTCCTTTGCGAGCAGCCCAAAGAACGGATGCACTTCACAAAGCGGCAGCGACAGCTTCAGCAGCTTCCTCCATGCGGCCTCGTCCTTTTTCGTTTGTACCAGCTTATTGATCTCAGATAATACGCAATAGGCCTCGTAAAAGTCCGCATCGTAAAGGTCAATGAGACATTGGCCGAGATCCTGCGTTTGATCGAGATAGGTCATGCGGCGGCCTAATGTTTTGTCATACAGCGCAAAGTGTTCTTTTCGTTCCAGGGTGATGTAATACCGGAATTCCATTTTCGAGGAGGTCACACATGAACAACAACTACGAAAATCTGCCTGCGGTGCTGAATGCCAATCAGCCCGCGGAGGCGCTGAGTATCTCCCGCGCAGGAGCATACCAGCTCCTTAACACGGGGACCTTTCCCACGCTGCGCATCGGCAAGCGGCTGCTTGTGCCGAAGGACAAGCTCATCGACTGTATCGAGCAGAATACGGGAGGTGGGAATGGCAACTGAAAAAGAAACGACTGCCCCGATTTCATCTGTTGCACCAGATGGGGAGCAGCCGTCCGCGCTTGCACGCACAGACAGTATAACAGACATTGAGGAAACGCACAAGCGGTTTGGAAAGATCCAGATCATGACCATGCCGGAGCTGATGGAAACACGCTTTCGCGTCCGCCCGGCGGTCATCGACGGACTGCTGCCGGCGGGGACTTACCTCCTCGCCGGCGCACCGAAAATCGGCAAGTCCTTTCTCGTATTGCAGATGGCCTATCAGGTGAGCATGGGAGCGCCCTTCCTTGGCTTTTCTTCCCGGCAAGGTACGGTTTTGTATCTTGCCTTAGAGGATACCTGTGAGCGATTGCAGAAGCGTCTAGCGCAGATGACAGAGCAGGGCAGCGAGCACCTGATCCTCTCCGTCTTTTCCGAAACACTGGACGAAGGCCTGACGGAACGGCTGAGCGACTTTTGGAGCGAGCACGCGGACACGGTACTTATCATTATTGACACGTTACAGCGGGTGCGGAGCCGGACGCCGGATAACGGAAGCTACGCCGCCGACTACGATACGCTGGCAAGCTTGAAAGAGTTTTCCGACACCTACGGCGTCACCGTGCTGGTCGTTCATCACACGCGCAAGGAGGGGGCAGAGGACGTGTTCGACATGATCTCCGGCACCAATGGCTTGATGGGCGCGGCAGACGGTGCGCTGCTCCTACATAAAGATAAGCGCACAGCCTCGGACGCTGAACGCGCAGCAGGATACGCTGCTGCGGAAATACGACATTCGCTATGTTGCCCACCGCACGAGAGAGGGCAAGAGCCTTTCGCTGCGGTGGGACGGTGTACGGTAATGTACGGTATGTACGGTAAAAATGGGAGTGGGGGTATCCCCTCAAAATACCGTACATTATCGGACATACCGTACACCGATAAGGTCATTTTCCGTGCCGTGAGGCGGCGGGAAATGACCGCTTGAGGGAGTCCAGAGGGAACGGCTGGCACACGGACTTTGGTACAAAGTCTAGTGTGTTATACCCATCACGACGGGGGACGGGAAAACTGCGCGGGGACGGGTCCCGTCAAGATTTATGCGCAAAATTGTTTGCAGGCTCCGG
>ENA-OPCY01002088-OPCY01002088.1-human-gut-metagenome-genome-assembly--contig:-NODE-2088-length-10142-cov-2.122336_pt1 | contig 10142 bp, 6 predicted proteins | sample MGYA00241568_ERZ501487 | MGnify/ENA primary metagenome ERZ501487 (study PRJEB25962, sample SAMEA2042574) | human gut metagenome | biome: human gut; feature: human-associated habitat; material: faeces... | reverse complement strand
GCCCCGCTTGATATGAGAATGAGCAAAAGCGGAATAAGCGCCGCGGATATTGTCAACACTTATTCATATGAGGAACTGAGCCGCATTTTATGGGAATACGGCGAGGAGAAATTTTCCCGCAGGATAGCTGATAATATAGTTAAACAGCGTGAGAATGCTCCGATAGAAACAACAGGACAGCTTGCCGACATAGTTTGCAGCTCATATCCCGCAAAATTCAGAAGGGAAAAGAACCCCTGCAAAAAAACATTTCAGGCAATAAGGATCGCTGTGAACTGTGAGCTTGATGAGCTTGACCGTGCACTTGATGACGGCTTTGATATGCTGAAAATCGGGGGAAGGTTCTGTATCATAACGTTCCATTCTCTTGAGGACAGAATAGTTAAACAGCGTTTTGCATCATTTTGTACAGGCTGCACCTGTCCGCCCGATTTTCCGCAGTGCGTATGCGGAAAGAAGCCGCGAGGAAAGCTTGTGAACAGAAAGCCTATCGAAGCCTCGGAGGAAGAACTGGCTGTAAACAACAGAAGCCACAGCGCAAAGCTTAGAATAATAGAAAAGATCCGATAAGGAAGTTATCCGACTGTATGTCGGACTAAAAGAAGGGATTACAAATGGGGAAAAACAATCTCGCATATGATCTTTCAAAATACGAAAATACCGTCCGCAAGCCTCAGAGCGAGGAAAAAATCAAGATAAAGGTACAGAGGGCAAAATCCGAAACAACAGGCTCAGCACCTAAAATAATAGTGCTTTGTATGCTTGCGGGAATACTGCTCGGACTTGTTATTTACGGAAAGGTGCAGAATGCGGCTATACACAATGAAATAACCGAACAGACAAAATACGTTGATATGCTGCGAAGCGAAAATGTCAGAATGCAGACCGAAATAGAAAGCAAATCCGCTCTCAAATCCGTTGAGGAATATGCGACAAATGTGCTCGGTATGCAGAAGCTGGACAAATCCCAGATAGAGTATCTCAGCATTGAAAACGGCAATGTTGTTGATATTCCTGACCGAAATGAAAATCTTTTCGTTAAAATAAAGCATGCTTTCGAGGATTTTGTGGAATATCTGAGGGGCTAGTAAAATAATATATGAAATAGGGTTGTACATTAGGGAGTTTTTCAGGCTCTTTTAATGCAACCCGTATTTTGCTATATAAGTACGATAGATAAAGATCGGGGTAAAACATTCAGAGAGGAGTATGGATCTTGTCACACAGCCCAACCAATGCAATGAGAAAAAAACTTAACGGAATAGTTCTTGCTGTTCTGCTTGCTTTTACGGCTTGGATAATCATAAATCTTTTCAGGACCTCGGTCACAGACAGCGCAAAGTATCAGACTATGGCTAACGATAACCAGTTCGGAAGCACTATCGTAAGCGCAAACAGAGGAAGTATCTATGACGCCAACGGAAAGATACTTGCCCAATCCGCTACTGTTTATTCGATAATCATCAATCCGTATGCACTTTCAAAGCTTGACAATGAAACTGCAAAGGCAGACACGGGAAAAACCGAGTATGCACGTCAGCTTGATACGGTCATAACCATACTTACCGAAGAGCTTGACAATGTTACGGCAGAGGACATAAAGAAGAAATTCGGGAATGTAAATTCACAGTGGGCGTGTGTCGCAAAGTCAATAGAAAAGCCTGTTGCCGATAAGATCCTTTCCCGTGCGGACGAGGAAGAGCTTGTGGGAAACCTTATCTATACCGAGGTGGACACAAAGAGATACTATCCTCAGGGCGAGCTTGCCGCTGCGGTCATAGGCTTTACAAACTACGAGGGCGACGGTATCTACGGCGTTGAGTCCTACTACAACGACTACCTTAAGGGCGTTGACGGAAAGATAATCTCAGCCACAGACGCAAACGGCAATGAAATGCCATACAAAAATGATAAAATTTATGACGCTCAGGACGGAAATTCAATATACCTTACACTTGATATGACCTTGCAGTATTATGTTGAGAAATACCTTGAACAGGCTGTTGAGGAAAATGACGTTCAGAACCGTGCCTGCGCAATTATGATGAACGTAAACACAGGTGCGGTACTCGCTATGGCAAGCACTCCCGGCTTTGATCTTAACGACCGCAACTCCATATACTCACAGAAGGACATCAACACTCTTGCACAGATAACCGACGAGGATGAATACAAGGAGGAATATGCAACTCTTCGTGAGCAGCAGTGGAAAAACAAGGCTATAACAGAGCTTTATTATCCAGGTTCCGTATTTAAGGTAATAACAGGCTCTGCCGCACTTGAAGAGGGTGCTATCACGCTTGATTCCACATTTACCTGCAACCGTGCCATAACAGTTGCGGATACGACTATGCATTGCTGGTCGTCATATTCTCACGGCACACAGGATTTTACTACGGCTATGACAAACTCCTGCAACCCTGCATTCATTCAGATAGGTCAGCTTCTCGGCGGCACTAAATTCTATGATTATTTTGAAGCCTACGGCTTTACCGAACCGACAGGCATTGACCTCCCCGGCGAATCGGGAAGCCTTTATGTAAGCAAGGGCGCAATGGGTCCTGTTGAGCTTGCGTCCTGTTCCTTCGGTCAGTCAAATAAGATAACTCCGATACAGATGGTAACAGCGTATGCGGCAGTTGTAAATGGCGGCTATCTTGTTACCCCTTATGTTGTCAGCAAAATAGTTGACACAAACGGCAATGTTATAAAAACTACCGAAACTTCAATAAAGCGTCAGGTAATTTCGGAAGAGACCTCCGCACAGATGAGAGAAGTCCTCGAAAGCGTTGTAAACAACAAGGGCGGCTCAAATGCCTATATCAAAGGCTATGCTATCGGCGGAAAATCAGGTACTTCCCAGAAAATAGATAAATCAAACGAAACAGGCAATGATAATCTTTATGTTTCTTCCTACTGCGGATTTGCTCCTGCGGACGATCCCGAGATAATAATGCTTGTTATGGTAGATGAACCTAATGCAAGAGATCAGAACGGTTCGCTTATGTATTACGGCAGCGTTGTTGCCTGCCCTGTTGTATCAAATACATTCAAGGAAGCACTCCCTTACCTTGGATATTATCCCGAATATACAGATGAAGAGCTTGTTGAGCTTGGCATAACCGTTCCTTCCGTTGAGGGTCAGACAGTTGAATCCGCAGGTGCGACGATCGAGGCTCTCGGACTTCAGTATTCAACTATCGGCAGCGGTGACACAGTCGTTGCTCAGATACCTGCAAGGGGAAGCACTCTCCAGCGAAACGGCAAGGTCATTCTTTATACTGATGATGATTACGAAACGGAATACACTACCGTTCCTAACATAATCGGATATTCTCTTTCCGATGTAAATACTATTCTTACAAATGCAAATCTTAACTTTAAAGCAGGGGACGGCGCATCGAGCCATTCGGGTTCTGTGGCTTATTCCCAGAATTACGGTGAGGGCTGTATTGTCCCTGTGGGAACGATAATCGAAGTCGTCTTTATCATTAAGGACGAGGGTTAATTGGAGGATTATTTATGAGATTGGGCAATTTACTTAACGACGCAGCAAATACGATGCCTTATACCAAAGGGCGTGTGAACGTAAATGAAGTAGTTACCGGAATAACCGACAATACAAATGAGGTAATGGAGGGCAGCATTTTCATCTGCGTCAAGGGTACAAAATTTGACGGTCATAATGCTGCTGAGGAAATGCTTGAAAAGGGTGCGCTCTGTGTTGTTGCCGACCATGATCTCGGTCTGAAAAGTCAGATAATCGTTGAAGATACAAGGAAATTTTACGGTCTGCTCTGTGCGGCATGGTTCACTCACCCCGAAAAGCACCTGAAGCTTATAGGTATCACCGGTACAAACGGCAAGACAACTATGGCTACTCTTGTAAAAGATGTGCTTTCCGCAAACGGAAAAAAGGTCGGATTTATCGGTACAACAGGCGTTCTTATCAACGGAAAGCCATATAAGTCCGACCAGTCTACTCCGACAACTCCGAGAGTTTATGAGCTTTACAAGATATTTTATGAAATGGTGAAAAACGGCTGCGATACTGTCGTTATGGAGGTTTCTTCCTTCGCTGTGGAGCAGAACCGTATAGGTCCTGCAATGTATGATACTGCCGTGTTCACAAATCTTACTCAGGATCACCTCGACTACCACGGCACAATGGAAAATTACTATGAAGCAAAGAAAAAGCTTTTCACCGAGCATTGCAGAACTGCTATTGTAAATATTGACGATACCTACGGAAAACGTCTTTATGACGAGCTTAAAGATTGCGGCTGCGAAAGGATCTCCTACGGTCTGCACGAAAATGCAAATGTTCATGCCGATAATATCAGAAATGCCGATGCCGCAACAAAATTCTGGGTATCAATAAACAACAAAAGCTTTCCCGTTACACTTAATATGATAGGCAGATACAACGTTTCAAATGCTCTTGCGGCAATAGTTGTGTGCCTTAAAGCGGGACTTAATATAACAAGCGTTATCTCTTCAATATCAAAGTGCAAGGGCGTAAGAGGCAGATGTGAAATACTCACAAATGAACGTGGATTTCTTGTTGTGTGCGATTATGCCCACAGTCCCGACGCACTGGAAAATATGCTGCCTAATATAAAGGAGCATACAAAGGGCAGGCTTATCTGTCTGTTCGGCTGCGGCGGCGACCGTGACCGTACAAAGCGTCCGCTTATGGCTAAGGCTGCCGAAAAATATGCGGATATGCTCATCATAACCTCGGATAATCCGAGAAATGAAGATCCGGACGCTATTATTGATGAGATAGTTGCAGGTCTTTCGGGCACAAAGCCTTATATAAGAATAACCGACCGCCGTGCCGCAATAAAACGTGCTATCGTTCTTGCCGAAAAGGGTGATACTATCGTGCTTGCGGGAAAGGGTCACGAGGATTATCAGATACTTAAAAATGATGTCCATATCCATTTCGATGAGCGTGAAATTGTAGCCGAGATAATGAAAAGCTACAAAAAAACAAGCTTCGACCCTACTGTAAGAGAACCTATGACTGTTGCGGAGATAATTGACGCAGTAAGCGGAAAGCCGCAGAACCTTCATAATCTCAATACAAAGATATATGCGGACAGCATTGTCCGTGACAACCGTCTTGTTAAAAAGAACGGTGTGTACGTTGCCATAAAGGGCGAAAAATATGACGGTCACGATTTTGTACAAAAGGCTGTGGGCGACGGTGCTGCTTTTGCAATAACCGAACATGCTGTTGGCGATTGTCCGTGCATAATCGTAAAAAGCACAAGAAAGGCTCTCCTTGACCTTTCCCGCTATTTCAGAATGAAGTTCAACCCTATTCTTGTGGGGATTACCGGCAGCGTCGGAAAAACTACAACAAAGGATATGGTTGCTCTTGCACTTTCGGCTGACCACAGCGTTTACAAGACACCTTATAACCATAATAATGAAATAGGTCTGCCTTTTACGCTTTTCGGACTTAATTCAAGCTGCACGGCTGCGGTAATTGAAATGGGTATGTCCGATTTCGGCGAGATAGAACGACTTTCAAGGGCGGCTCACCCTACCGTTTGTATGATAACCAATATCGGTTTTTCACATATTGAAAAGCTTGGCTCTCAGGAGGGTATTCTTCAGGCAAAGCTTGAAATACTCAAAGGTGCGGACAGAAAAGCTCCGCTTATCGTAAACGGCGATGATAAGTTCCTTTCGGGACTTAAATCCGAATATGACGGCTACCGCAAGGTCATTGACTACGGTATCGAAAACAAGGACTGCGACTATGTTGCGGAAGATATAAAAATGTTCGAGGACAGAATGAGCTTCAATGTTGTGCATAACGGTGAGATACTCACAGATGTGCTGCTGTTCTGTATCGGAAAGCATAATATCTACAATGCTCTTGCAGCAGTTACGGCTGCCGCAGTTGTCGGTTCTGACCCTGTTGCCGCAGCGGAAATGCTCAGCGGTTATCAGCCTGAGGGTATGCGTCAGAATATTCAGAAAAGAGGTCAGCAGACTATAATAGTCGACTGCTACAATGCTTCGCCTACATCAATGAAAGCCTCTATTGACCTGCTTTGCAATATGAAGCCTAAGGAGGGCGGAAGAAGAGTTGCCGTTCTCGGCGATATGCTTGAACTTGGCGAAAATTCTCCCGAATACCATAGGGAGATAGGCGAGTATGTTGTCAAAAAAGGCGTTGACCTGCTTGTATGCTACGGCAAGGAAGCAAAGAACATTTCCGACCGTGCAGATGAGCTTGGAATGAACGCAGGCTATTCCGAAGATAAAAAGATAATTATGAACTATCTGAAATTTAAGCTGAAGCCGAATGATATAGTGCTTTTCAAGGCGAGCAGAGGAGTTCATCTTGAGGAAATAATCGACGAATTTTATAAAGAATGTTAATTAGGGGATTGAAATTATGCCGTTCTGGATTAATTTGATAGTAGCTGTTGCTGCATTCGGCGTTTCTGCGGTAATGGGAATTTTTCTTATTCCGCTGCTTAAAAAAATACACTTTGGTCAGACTATATATGAAAAAGGACCTGCATGGCATAAGGATAAGCAGGGCACTCCGATAATGGGCGGATTTATGTTCATTTTCGGTTCAGCCGTTGCAATTGCCGTGGGCTATGCGCTTTACCGTTTCAGAACGGCTGATGTTACGATTGCCGACAATACAGGACTTTACAAGCTGCTGGCAGGTTATATTTTTGCATTGCTCAATATGGTTATAGGCTTTGCCGACGACTATATCAAGGCTGTGAAAAAGCAGAATCTCGGACTTAAACCGTGGCAGAAAATGATAATGCAGTTCATCTTTTCATCTGCGTTCCTGTTTGCGCTCTATCTCCTTGGCGACACAAAGACTACTTTGAATTTTTACTGGGCTGAGCTTGACATCGGGATCTTTTACTATCCGTTTATGCTCCTCGTAATAGTATTCCTTACAAATGCCGTGAATCTTACTGACGGTATCGACGGACTTTGCGGCTCTGTTACGGTCGTGTCTATGCTTTCGTTCGTAATGCTCTGTTCGGCTATGGGACTTTGGGAATATTCGATATTCTCAATGGCTGTTGCAGGCGGCTGTCTAGGTTTTCTTGTATGGAATCTTCACCCTGCAAAGGTCTTTATGGGCGATACGGGTTCAATGTTCCTCGGCGGCTGTGTTGTTGCAATAGGATTGGTCACAAGGCAGCATCTGCTCCTTGCTATTATTGCGATAGTTTATATCTGCGAGGCTCTTTCCGTTGTTATACAGGTCGCATATTTCAAGGCTACCCACGGAAAAAGACTGTTTAAAATGTCACCGATACATCATCACTTTGAGCTTAGCGGTTTTTCTGAATATAAGATAGTTATAACATTTTCCTGCGTTGGACTTATTGCAGGAATTGCGGCAAATCTTATATACAACCTGACATAAAATAATTAAAATATACCGAACGTAAATCAAAAAGGAGGAAATTCAATGCCGGGTAATTCTGAAGCTTTGCCGAGCGGTTCAAGATCACGCCGAAATAATATCAAGCGGACAAAGCGTGACCGCAAAAAGGAAATGACATCAGAGGGCGTTTCAAGGGGATATACCGAAAAAATACTGTCCGGACCAATGGATCTGCCCTTCTTTCTGATAATAATGGTCCTGCTTGTAATGGGAATTATTATGATGTTTTCGGCAGGCTACGCATGGGCAATTGCCGAGGGCAACGACGGCACATATTATGTAAAGCGTCAGCTTGTAATGGCATTTGTGGGGCTTGTGTTTATGTTCGTTGTATCATTCCTTGACTATCATTTTTACCGCAAGCCTGTTATTGTTTTCGGACTGTTTTTCTTTTCAATAATATTGCTCATTCTTTGCCGTGTCGGACCGTTCGCCGACCCTCATAACTATGCATACAGATGGCTTAAAATAGGACCTCTTCCGTCATTCCAGCCTTCCGAGATCATGAAGCTGGCAATAATACTGCTGTTTTCATACCTTATTTCCATAAACTATTCAAGAATGAAAGAGTTCAAATACGGTATCGTTCCGTTCCTTATCTGTCTTGGAGTGGTTGTGGGACTTATGGCATTGCAGCCGCACTTTTCGGGTACTATCATTATCTGCTGTATCGGTATCATAATGATGTTCGTTGGCGGTTCAAATGTAAGACAGCTTATTTTCCTTGGGATCTTGGGTGTTATAGCAATTACGATACTGATGCTGTTCCTTATCAAATTCAAGGGAGTAACCTATATTGAAAAGCGTATCGTTTCATGGATCGACCCGTTTAATGAAGAGGCTGCCGATGATACTTGGCAGACAAGAAACTCGCTTATAGCTATCGGCTCGGGCGGACTTTTCGGACTGGGACTCGGTAATTCACGTCAGAAGTTCCTCTATCTGCCGGAATCAAAGAACGACTTCGTTTTTGCCGTTGTATGCGAGGAGCTTGGATTTGTTGGCGCACTTATGGTCATTATACTTTTCCTGCTTTTCATAATCCGTGGATTTTATATTGCGTCAAAAGCTCCCGATAAATTCGGTATGATGCTTGCTGTGGGTCTTGTTGTACAGATAGGTATTCAGGCACTTCTGAATATTGCCGTTGTAACAAATGCAATACCGAATACAGGTGTATCGCTGCCGTTTTTCAGCTACGGCGGTACTGCTCTTATAATGCAGCTTGTTCAGATGGGAATAGTGCTGAATATTTCAAGGCAGTCGCTTATAAAAAATTAGAAAAAAGGACATTTGGCGAAAGGATAATAAGTTATGTTAAAGGTACTTCTTGCAGGAGGCGGAACGGCAGGTCATATCAATCCTGCACTTGCCATCGCCTCTATTATAAAAGACCATATTCCCGATGCGGAGTTTCTCTATGCGGGAACTCCGAACGGTATGGAATCAAAGCTCGTCCCAAAGGCAGGCTATGCTTTTGCACCTATAAAGGTCAGCGGCTTCCAGAGAAAGATAACTCCGAAAAATATTGTGAGAAACATAAAAACAGTCGCTTATCTCACTACCGCAGGACATCGTGCAAAGCAGATAATCTCCGAGTTTCAGCCTGATATTGTTATCGGTACGGGCGGATATGTCAGCGGACCTATAGTTCTCAAAGCCGCTCAGATGGGTATAAAAACAGCTATCCATGAGCAGAACGCATTTCCCGGTATGACAACAAAAATGCTCTCAAAAAAAGTTGACGCAGTTATGCTCACCGTTGAAGAAGCTATGGAATATCTCGACAAGGATATAAATTATACGGTAACAGGTCTGCCTGTCCGCAAGGGCTTTTATGCAATGAACAAGGCAGATGCAAGAAAAGAGCTGGGTATTCCCGAAGATGAGGTGTGCATACTTTCATCTGGAGGAAGTCTTGGTGCGGGACGTATCAACGAGACCGTTGCCGAGCTTATGGAATGGGAAGTCAAGAACGATATTCCCGTTACTCATATCCATTCCTACGGCGGTATGGGAAAGGATACTTTCCTTAAAGATATTGCCGCAAGAGGTGTTGACTATGAAAACAACAGCCGTATCCGTCCAAAAGAATATATCGACAATATGTCTGTATGTATGGCTGCGGCTGACCTTATAATAAGCCGTTCTGGCGCAAATTCACTTTCCGAGCTTGAAGCAATGGGAAGAGCAAGCATACTTATCCCGTCGCCGAATGTTGCGGGAAATCACCAGTACCATAATGCAATGGTGCTTGGCAAGGCAGGTGCGGCTATCGTTATTGAAGAAAAAAATCTCAGCGGCGAAGTCCTTATCGACTGCGTAAAGAAGCTTTATAATGATGCAGACAAGCTCAACTGCTTTGCAAAGAGAGCGGCTGCACTTTATGTTCCCGATACTCCCGACAGAGTTTTCAAGGTAATTGATGACCTGCTGAAAAAATAAGCACGGCTTTTCACCGTTTACAACCTTTTTGCATAGTATGAAAAAAAGCAAAAAGGAGAGCTTTTTATGCAGAAGCTTATTATAAACGGAGGAAAAAACCTGAAAGGCGAGATAATCGTTCAGGGCGCAAAAAATGCTGTGCTGCCTATACTTGCAGCGGCTGTGCTATGCGATGGCGAGGTCGTTCTCCATAACTGCCCACGGCTTGCCGATACATATTCCGCTATGCGGATACTTACCTATCTCGGCT
>ENA-OPCY01002080-OPCY01002080.1-human-gut-metagenome-genome-assembly--contig:-NODE-2080-length-10183-cov-6.962085_pt1 | contig 10183 bp, 7 predicted proteins | sample MGYA00241568_ERZ501487 | MGnify/ENA primary metagenome ERZ501487 (study PRJEB25962, sample SAMEA2042574) | human gut metagenome | biome: human gut; feature: human-associated habitat; material: faeces... | reverse complement strand
TATCGGCACAGGTGATTATGAAGCCTAATTGTGTATTGGGACTGGCTACAGGCTCTACACCTATCGGCTTGTATAAGCAGCTCGTTGAGTGGTTCAAGAAGGGGGATTTGGACTTCTCAGAGGTTATGACGGTGAATCTTGATGAGTACAAGGGACTAAGCCGTGAGAATGACCAGAGCTACTATTATTTTATGCATCAGAATTTGTTTGATCATGTGAATATTCCGGTTGAGAATACTCACCTGCCAAACGGCATGGAGCCGGATTCACAGAAGGAGTGCAAGCGCTATACAGAGCTGATTCAGTCTCTTGGCGGTGTTGATTTACAGCTTCTTGGTATCGGGCACAATGGTCATATCGGTTTTAATGAGCCGGGCGAGTCTTTTGACAAGCAGGTACACTGTGTGAATCTGACAGAGTCTACTATTGAGGCCAATAAGCGCTTCTTTGCATCGGCTGATGATGTTCCGAAGCAGGCTTATACAATGGGCATCAAGACCATCATGCAGGCTAAGAAGATTCTTATTGTTGCAAGTGGTGAGGATAAGGCTGAGATTGTGCACAAGGCTTTCTTTGGACCGATTACACCACAGGTGCCGGCTTCTGTATTGCAGCTGCATAATGATGTTACGCTTGTAGCGGATGAGGCTGCACTGAGTTGCTTGTAGATGTTTTTTAGTTGAGAAGGTACATGTATATGTTAATAAAAAATGCAAGGGTATTTACAGAGGATGGCAGCTTTATGCAAGGTGATGTTGTCGTTAAGGATGGCCGTTTTGACAGTGTTTTGGAGAGAACAGCTGACACGGACTCGGCTAATGACAGCGCACCGCAGGAGATTATAGATGCATCAGGTCTTATCATGATACCGGGTCTTGTGGATATTCATTTTCATGGATGCAAGGGAGCTGATATGTGTGATGGCACCAAAGAGGCACTTGATGTGATTACAGCATACGAGGCTTCTATCGGAGTGACGAGCGTGTGTCCGGCTACTATGACCATTCAAAGGGATGAGCTTTTGAGTGTCATGAAAAATGCCGGTGATTATACTTATCATGGTGGTGCACATCTTGTAGGTATCAATATGGAGGGACCTTTTATCAGTCCTTCTAAAAAGGGCGCACAGGCGGCAGAGAATATCATGCGATGTGATTATGATTATTTCTGTGAGCTTCAGGATGCGGCCCATGGCTTGATAAAGCTTGTAGATATTGCTCCGGAGGAGCCGGGCGCGATTGATTTTATAGACGGGGTAAGAGGAAGTGTTGTGGTTTCAATAGCACACACAGCGGCTGATTATGACACAGCGGTAGAGGCTATTGAGCATGGTGCAAGCCATGCCACACATTTGTATAATGCGATGCCACCGCTTCATCACAGGAATCCCGGAGTTATCGGGGCTGTGAGAGATTCAGAAAAGTGTCATGCGGAGCTCATTTGTGACGGAGTGCATATTCATCCGTCGGTTATCAGGGCGACATTTGCCATGTTTGGTGCGAAGCGCATGATTTTAATAAGTGACAGCATGAGAGCCACAGGGCTTGAGGATGGAGAGTATACACTCGGTGGACAGGCAGTGACGGTCAGAGGTCCGCTTGCCACACTTCATGATGGGACAATTGCCGGCTCGGCAACCAATCTGATGGATTGTATGCGTTTCACAGTAAGGCAGGCAGGTATTCCGCTTGAGGAGGCAATTATGTGTGCTACAGCCAATCCGGCTAAGGAGATTGGCATCTATGATGAAGCAGGCAGCATTTCTGCAGGAAAGAGAGCAGATTTTGTGCTTCTCAATGATGATTTGGATATTGTGAGTGTGTATATCGACGGAAAGGAGATATCATGTTAGGTTTTTTTAAGAATAAGTCAAAGGGAAAGGTGATCTGTTCTCCGTGCAACGGCAGAGTGGTTCCTATTACAGAGGTTCCGGATCCTACTTTTTCTGAGAAGATATTGGGAGACGGCGTGGCCGTGATTCCTTCTGAGGGCAGGTTTTACGCTCCGGCGGATGGTGAGGTGACAGCTGTATTTGATACGCTGCATGCTTTTACCATGACGACCACTCAGGGAGTCGAGCTGCTTTTGCACATTGGTCTGGATACAGTGACACTAAAGGGTGATCCTTTTAAATCACATATTTCCGTTGGTGATCAGGTGAAGAAGGGTGACCTTTTGATGGAGGCTGACCTGAAGCAGATTAAGGCAGCAGATCTTAATGTCATCACTCCGGTTTTAATTGGCAACACTGCTGATTATAGTGAGATAAAGATGCTCAAAGAGGGAAATGTATCCGCCGGTGATGAGATTTTAAGTCTCGCGTAGATTTAAATATAATTATATAATAATAACGAACTTTATTGGAGTATCTCCAGTTTAGTATACATAATGTAAAGGAGGGGAAATTTATGAAATTTCTTCAAAAACTGGGTAAAGCTTTAATGCTTCCCGTAGCGGTGCTTCCTATCTGTGGTATCCTCATGGGTATTGGATATTATTTATGTCCTGCAACCATGCAAGGTGGTGATATCGAAGGTGCGCGAAATTTAATAGGTCTGTTTTTAGTTAAAGCCGGGGGCGCTTTGATTGACAACATGGCCATCCTTTTTGTAATCGGCGTTGGTGTCGGTATGTCGGATAAGAACGACGGTACTGGCGGTATTGCAGCTTTAGCTTCATGGCTGATGATGACAACACTCCTGTCTACAGGCTTTGTTACCACAATCATGCCATCTATCGCTGACAGCGCTACAAAGACACTTGCATTCGACAAGATTCAAAACCCATTTATTGGTATCTTGGCCGGTATTATTGGTTCTTTGTGTTACAACAGATTTAAGGATACAAAGCTTCCTGACTGGCTGTCATTCTTCAGTGGCAAGCGTTGCGTAGCAATTATCGCAGGTGTTGTTTCAATCCTTGTATCTGTAGTATTACTGTTTGTATGGCCATTACTTTTCGGTGCTCTTGTATCTATCGGTAAAGCAATCGTTGGTTTTGATGTAGTCGGTGCAGGTATCTATGCATTCCTGAACCGTCTGTTAATTCCTACAGGATTACACCACGCATTAAACAATGTATTCTGGTTCGATACTATCGGACTTGGAGACCTCAAACATTTCTGGGCAGGCGAGACATCAAAGGATGTTTCATGGAGCCTCGGAATGTACATGTCAGGTTTCTTCCCATGTATGATGTTTGGTATTCCTGGTGCAGCACTTGCTATGGTTAAGTGCGCAAAGCCTGCTAAGAAAAAGGCTGCCATCGGTATCCTTGCTTCTGCAGCTATCTGTGCATTCATCTGTGGTGTTACAGAGCCTTTCGAGTTTGCATTTATGTTCCTTGCTCCTGGTCTCTATGTGATTTATGCTTTACTTTATGGTATTTTCACAATGGTTACAGTAGCTCTTGGATTTAGAGCAGGCTTCTCATTCTCAGCCGGTGCGATGGATTTATTATTCTCATCTTCACTTCCGGCTGCAGCAAGGACATGGCTCATCATTCCTCTTGGAATCGCAGCTTTTATCGTATTCTACATTGTATTCTATTTCGCTATCAAGAAATGGAATCTTAAGACCCCTGGTAGAGAGGACGATGATGTCGAGGCAGAGAAGAAGGCAGTGCTTTCTAACAATGACTACACAGCAGTAGCAAAGACTATTCTTGAGGGCTGCGGTGGCAAAGACAATATTGCAAGCATTGACAACTGTATCACAAGACTTAGACTTGAGGTTAAGGATATCACTCAGGTTGATGACAAGAAGATTAAATCTGCAGGTGTTGCAGGCGTTATGAAGCCTGGCAAGAATTCTGTTCAGGTTATTATCGGAACCAAGGTTCAGTTTGTTGCAGATGAGTTTTCTAAGCTTTGCGAGTAGATTGGTTCTGCAATATAGCAGTGTTGATTCACATTAGGTGATTCACATAATTTCATAATACATGATTAAAAGCCACACCGGGTGTTATGCCTGGGGTGGCTTTTTTGAGTTCGGGCCGTAAGATCCGCCCAGCGGGGTGGGAATCCGCCTAGAAGAGAGTTACTGGTCACACTGTTAGGGGGGAACAGTAACAATGAGATGGATAGATGGAGAGAAAGAGAGTATTTGCTGTTGACATTTGATGGAAATTACCATTAAAATTATTGTTGAGAAGGCTACAGTAAAAGGAGTATGGTGTCAATGAAAAAGAAACCTAAAAGTATTAATGCGCTGATGGCATATATGCGAGATGAAAAAGGATTGAGTATTTCTGGAAGTAGTGATAAGAAAAAACTTAGATATATGGGTTATTTCCATGGATATAAAGGATATCGTTTTCATAATAATCCAGCGAATACATATGCATTCAATTCCTTTGATGAGGTGCAGGCAATCTATGACTTTGATATGGCGATTAAGACAATGTTTTATCCGGAGATAATGTTTTTGGAAACTGCATTTAAAAACTATGTTTTGGAAGTTATTTTGGAAGATGCTGAAAGTAAAAGATTTGCGAATATATATGCGAAATTGTTAACGGATTACAAAGCCTATCCGATAGGTAGTAATGATTATAAAAAAGCAATCAATAAAAGAATGAATCTTAGAAATAAAGTATATAGTCTTATTTCCCGAGATTATGGTAAGAGGTTTATAGTGAATCATTATTATGACAAGGATCAGCCGCTTCCTATATGGGCAATTTTTGAATTAATTAGTCTTGGTGAATTTGGTACATTTGTAGGTTGTCTTGACCAAAATACCAGGAAAAAAATTTCTAAGAGCGTAGGCATAAAGGTTGCTTATGACCGAGATGGTAAATTGTTACCATTGATCGTATATGCCTTAAAGGATTTAAGAAATGCTGTAGCACACAATAATACGATTTTTGATGCTAGATTTAAAACGGGTAAGGTAAGCTTGAGAATTGCTAAGTGTATAAGTGCAGAGACAGGAATTAATAATATTACATTTGAGTCTATTGTTGATTATGTGATTCTTATAAGCTTTATGATGAAACTATTAGAGTGTCAAAAGAAGAAAATTATGGCATTTATTCGTTTGTTTGAAAAGGACTGTGAAGAACTTAGGGGAAAAGTTTCTACGTCCATTTTCAACACAGTTGTGTATACAGATACCAGAACGAAGTTGAATTTATTGAAAAAGTATTTGTAGAGAATTCAAAAATATTTGTGGAAAATTCAAAAGTGCTATTGCATAAAAGTTTTCATTATGGCATAATATATTACAGAATTGCGGCGGACGTCTGCGGACTATGCCTAAGGGAGTTGGATGCGTCCGGCTTCCTTTTTATTTTATAGAAAATATACATATAGGTTTTGATTGTGTGTATATTTACTAAAAAAGAAGTTCAAGAGTTGTTAGTATCATCGAGCAATCTTAAATGATAGTTTAATAAGCTGGTATTTATAAGGATTCGAGTATTTGCTCGAAACCTTTTTTTAGTTTACGCGACATAGGCGCGTACTATCGGGGAAAGTCGCTAACATACCCCAATAGTGTGAAATGCATAGCTTTACAGCAAGGGTTGAAAAACAAACAAATGTTTGCTATAATAAATAAAGTGAGGAAATAAAAGTATATTAGGTTTAGTAATTTAAGTATTTATTTAATTTATTGTAATTAGGGAAAATCCAATATCAATCGATTGATAGAAAGAGTGATTTTATATGAACATATGGCTAAAGTTAAGGAAAACAGCAGCAATTACAATATGTGAGTTACTTGCAATTGCTACAATTTTTACAGGCTGTGCCTCCACTGATTTATCCGGCACTGAAGGTGCCGGGCATGCCGCAGGAGCTGTAGTGGCAGGTGAGGATTCTTCCGGTGATTTAGGCAGCAAGGATAAAGTGGATGGGCCGCAGGAGGATCTTGTAAATAACAATTCCTACGTTTCCCTTGATGCTATTCCGGCATATGATGGCAAGGCATACGTGGCTGTCAACAATAATGAGCCTTTTTTTACGGATAGCGATATGACTACCACTGCTTTTGAAAATTACAGTGATTTGGATTCACTCGGCAGATGCGGTGTGGCTTATGCCAATATCTGCAAGGATATCATGCCGACTGAGGAGCGTGGCAAGATAGGTATGATAAAGCCATCAGGCTGGCATACGGTGAAGTATGATGTGATAAAGGACAGGTATTTATATAACCGCTGTCATCTTATTGGCTATCAGCTTGCCGGGGAGAATGCCAATCCGAAGAACCTTATTACCGGTACGAGATATCTGAATGTGGAGGGGATGCTTCCGTTTGAGAATCTGGTAGCGGATTATGTAAACAATACAGGCAATCATGTGCTCTACAGGGTGACTCCGATGTTCTCTGGCAGCAATCTTGTTGCAAACGGCGTTCTCATAGAGGCAAAGTCGGTTGAGGATAACGGTGGCGGCATACTTTTTAATGTCTATTGCTATAATGTGCAGCCCGGAGTCGGAATAAACTATGAGAATGGTGACAGCTGGCTGGATGGCACCACAGGAAGTGCATCATCAGGCTCAGACAGCTCAGCAGCAGAAAATAGCGCTGCAGATTCTTCAAACAGCGAGACGATGGTTCATATCACTGCAACCGGCAAGAAATACCACCGTGCGGGCTGTCGGACCTTGAAAAAGAGTGACACGGAGGTAACGCTTGATGAAGCAAAATCAATGGGTTTGTCTCCGTGTGGCATCTGCAATCCGCCGCAGTAGATGTGCATTAGCATTCGTAACCTTTCACAGCAGATGCTCGTTATCTTTGCAGTCCGTATAATTGCCATAAACCCTTGACGATTGCAAAACCGAAAAGTATAATAGAATAGCTAATGAATTCAATATTTTAATATAGATGGAGGAAACCAAATGGCACTGAGCAAAAAGCCGGTCAACGGCATGAAGGATATACTACCTGCAGAGATGGAAATCCGTGATTATGTGACAAGTGTGATCAAGGATACATACAGAAGCTTCGGATTTACACCGATAGAGACACCATGCATGGAGAATATAGCAAATCTCACAAGCAAGCAGGGCGGAGAAAATGAGAAGCTGATCTTCAAGGTAATGAAGAGAGGCGAGAAGCTGAATCTGGAGACAGCAAAGGAAGAGTCGGATGTAGTAGACTTTGGAATGCGCTATGACCTTACAGTGCCACTTTCAAGATATTATTCAAACAATGCCAACAACCTGCCATCGCCGTTTAAGGCACTTCAGATGGGCAGCGTGTGGAGAGCAGACAGACCACAGAGAGGCCGCTACAGACAGTTTACACAGTGTGATATAGATATACTCGGAGAGCCAAGCAATCTGGCAGAGATAGAGCTGATTACAGCAACTACTACCACGATCGGCAGACTCGGCTTCGAGAACTTTGAGATAAGAATCAACGAGAGAAGAATCCTAAAGGCAATGGCTGCTTACAGTGGTTTTGCTGAGGAGGACTACGACAGCGTATTTATCACACTCGATAAGATGGACAAGATAGGAGTGGAAGGCGTTGCAAGTGAGCTTGCACAGGATGGCTACCCACAGGAAAATATTGACAAATATCTTGATTTGTTCAAGCTTTTGGAGCAGACAAGGGATGTCACTGAGGGTGTAAATATACTTTCAGAAAAGCTCGGTGAATATTTAGACGAAGAAGTGGTTACAAATATGACAGAGATAGCTACTGCTGTCAATGCCACAAAGGGAGCAAAGTTTGAGCTCGTATTTGACCCTACACTTGTTCGTGGAATGAGCTATTACACAGGAACTATTTTTGAGATATCAATGCCTGAGCTTGGCGCAGCCTGTGGCGGTGGCGGACGATATGACAAGATGATTGGAAAGTTCACCGGAAATGATGTACCTGCCTGTGGTTTTTCAATCGGTTTTGAGAGAATTATCCTGCTTCTCATGGAGAGCGGCTTCAAGATTCCTGAGAGTCCAAAGAAGGTGGCTTATCTGGTTGAGAAGAAATATCCGGCAGACAAGCTTGTTGATGTCATGAACCAGGCAAAAGACGCAAGAGCAAACGGACAGCAGGTGCTTGTTGTGCGCATGAACAAGAACAAGAAATTCCAGAAGGAGCAGCTTATGAAAGAGGGCTACGAGGAGTTTGTTGAGTTCTTTAACAGATAGGAATCTGATAAGCAGCAGATTAGCTGTGCAGCAGCGGTACCAAACAGTTATTAGAATAAATATATAGTAGAAATATAAGGAGCATAAAATGGCAGAATCAATGCAGGGCTTACATAGAAGCCATAGATGTACAGAGGTATCAAATGCCAATATCGGTGAGAAGGTCACCGTGATGGGCTGGGTACAGAAGAGAAGAAATTTAGGAAGTCTCATTTTCGTAGATTTAAGAGACAGAAGCGGAATACTTCAGATAGTATTCGGTGAGGAAAATGTAGGTGCAGAGGGTTTTGAAAAGGCAGGCACCTTAAGAAGTGAGTTTGTCATCGCAGTTGAGGGAACTGTTCAGAAGAGAACAGCTGCTGTCAATGAGAGCTTAAAGACAGGTGATATCGAGGTTATCGCTACATCAATCAGAGTGCTTTCAGAGGCACAGACACCTCCGTTCCATATTGAGGAGAATTCAAAGACCAGCGAAGACATCAGACTTAAATACCGTTATCTGGATCTTCGCCGCCCTGATATCCAGAGAAATCTCATGCTCAGAAGCAATGTGCTTCGCGTGATGCGTGACTTTATGGCAAACGAGGGATTTTTGGAGATAGAGACACCAATCCTTTGCAAGTCTACACCGGAGGGCGCCAGAGACTATCTCGTGCCAAGCCGTATACACCACGGACATTTTTATGCGCTTCCACAGTCACCACAGCTCTTTAAGCAGCTTCTGATGGCTTCAGGCTATGACAGATATTTCCAGATTGCACGATGCTTCCGTGATGAGGATCTGCGTGCAGACAGACAGCCTGAGTTTACACAGGCAGATATGGAGCTTTCATTTGTAGATATCGATGATGTAATCGAGGTAAATGAGAGACTGTTAAAGCACCTTTTTAAAGAGGTCATAAATGTGGATGTTGAGATTCCGTTTAAGCGTATGCCTTGGCAGGAGGCTATGGACAGATTTGGTTCTGACAAGCCTGATACACGTTTTGGTATGGAGCTTTGCGATGTTTCGGATGTGGTAAAGGACTGTGGCTTTGGAGTATTCACAGGAGCTCTTGAAAACGGTGGCTCTGTCCGCGGTATCAATGTAGAGGGACAGGCAAAGATGCCTCGTAAGAAGATTGACAAGCTTGTAGAGCATGCAAAGGGCTGTGGAGCAAAGGGACTTGCTTATCTGTGCATCAATGAGGATGGCACATACAAGTCATCATTTGCCAAGTTTATGACAGAAGCTGAGCTTGATGCACTTGTTGCAAAGATGAACGGAAAGCCGGGAGATTTACTCCTTTTCGCAGCAGACAAGAATAAAATCGTATGGAATGTACTTGGAGCACTTCGTCTCATGCTCGGAGCTGAGCTTGGCCTGATTGATGAGAACAAGTACAATTTCCTCTGGGTAACAGAGTTCCCACTCCTTGAGTGGTCTGATGAGGAAAACAGATTTATGGCAATGCATCATCCATTCACTATGCCTATGGAGGAGGATTGGGACAAGATAGACTCAGATCCGGGCGCAGTTCGTGCAAAGGCATATGATATCGTACTCAATGGTACAGAGCTCGGTGGAGGCTCAGTGCGTATCCATCAGGATGACATCCAGGAGAAGATGTTTGAGGTGCTTGGCTTCACAAAGGAGCGTGCACATGAGCAGTTTGGATTCCTGCTTGATGCATTCTCATATGGCGTACCGCCACACGCAGGACTTGCCTTCGGTGTTGACCGTATCTGCATGCATATGCTGCATACAGACAATATCAAGGAGGTTATTGCATTCCCTAAGGTAAAGGATGCTTCGGACCTCATGTCAGAGGCACCCGGAACTGTAGATCCAAAGCAGCTTGAGGAGCTTGGAATAGCTGTAGCTGCAGAGGAAGATGAGGAATAACACTATAATATGAATTTGAAAAAAAATATTTTCAATGCGATTACCATAATACTGCTCGCCGCACTTATTGCGGGGGCAGTATTGCTTAATAACAGGATAAAAAAGCTCGAGACACAGATGTCATACACCTCAGACAACACATCGGTGATACTTTCCGATGTGCAGACCATGCAGGATGATATCAAGTC
>ENA-OPCY01002079-OPCY01002079.1-human-gut-metagenome-genome-assembly--contig:-NODE-2079-length-10186-cov-2.031093_pt1 | contig 10186 bp, 6 predicted proteins | sample MGYA00241568_ERZ501487 | MGnify/ENA primary metagenome ERZ501487 (study PRJEB25962, sample SAMEA2042574) | human gut metagenome | biome: human gut; feature: human-associated habitat; material: faeces... | reverse complement strand
TTATTGGAATTGTTCTGTTCGGAACTGTTTCCATTATTGGAATTGTTCTGTTCCTGACCGTTCTGTCCGTTGTTACTGTTTTCGTTTTCCTCTGCGGAAACGCTTACAATACCGAATGCAGCACCGTCCGTACTCGGCGGCATAGATGATGCGCAAACTGTAATTGCAAGTATCATCGCCATAACTGATGAGAGCTTTTGCTTTTTGTCCATAGATACTTTCCTTTCTCCGACAGATCAAATATACAATATTTTAACAATGTAAAGTGTTAATGTAAATAATCTGTGTACACAATTTGACTAATTATATCACATCAAATATCAAAATGCAAGTGTTTTTGAATATTTTTTTATCCTGAACCATAATATCCATATGCAGCAAAGCGCAGGAGGATACAAAAATCCCCCTGCGCATACTATTACTTGGTTAAAACCGTAACAATATCCGATCTTTTCATTGTAGACCACTTTCCGTCTATCTTTACCCTTACGATAAAGCTGTATTCCGTCTGCGGGTCAAGACCGCTTACCTTTACCCCTGTTTTCTGTGTTTCGATAAGCTTTTTAGCCTTTCCGTCAGACACCTTATATACAGCGTATGCCTCTGCCCCATCGACCTCGCTCCAGGTAAGCTTAACGCTGTTTTCATATGCAGACGCTGTCACAGCAGGCTTTTTGCCATTGCCCATTACAACAAGTATCTCCTGTGAGCTGCTTGCAAGTCTGCCGTTTACCTTGTATCTTATCTTAAAGCAGTAGCTCTGACCGTTTTTCAGATTTTTAACGGTAACTGATGTCTTTTCCGTTTCGGTAAGCTTTACATACCTGCCGTTTCTTTTGATGTAAACAACATAGCTGTCGGCTTTATTTATCTTATCCCATGAAATAACTGCCTTGCCGTCCTTTATCTCGACTCTTGCATTCACGCTCGGAACGGTAAAGGAGTTCGGCTCAGGAACAACGCCTGATTCATACGGCTTTTTCGCAGGTTCAAGCTTCGGGAGCACCTCTGTTCTGATTACCTTTCCGCAGATAGTGCATTTAAACTCCTTTTTGCCCTCTGTTTCTTCTGTCGGGAAAGCTGTAACGGTTCCAAGATCCTCATTGTGAGAAGTATGCTCAATAGTTACATTCTCCTTGCCTGACGGGAGGATAACGTTTCTTATTGTCCTGTGAATATCGTGAATGATAACGCTCGTATCTTCGTCGGGAATATAGGTAAATTCAAGTGTAACTGTACCGTCCTTGTTTTCCGTTACCTTTGCCACAGCACTGTTTTTCGGATAAAAATTGACATTGTCATTATAGCAGTACAGTGTTTCAAGAGCATTGCATTTTACAAACAGCTCACTGAGCGGTGTCACAAAGCTCTTGCCGAATACAATATATTTCAGGCTTGAACAGTCTTTAAACGCATGGTAGCCGTTGTCAACACCAATAACGCTGTCAGGGATAAACAGACATTCAAGACTTGTGCAGTTATAAAAAGCGTACATACCGATCTCCGTAACAGTTTCGGGAATATACACATTTTTAAGACTCGTACAGTCCTCAAACATACTTTCCGGAATGATCTTTATGTTTTCTTTAAGCGTTACAGTTTCAAGTTCTTCGCAGCCTGCAAATACCGCCAAGCCCATTCTTTCAACGCTTCCGGGAACAGTAACCGATTTAAGGCTGCTATTCACTGAAAATGCACCATCGCCAATATATTTTATATTCTCTCCGATGTTCAGTTCTTCAAGCTTTGACCAAAATTTGAATGTATTCTTTTCTATGGAGCTGATGCCATTTGGGATAGTAAGGGAGGTAATGCGGTCATTTTTATAGAAAGCACCCTCACCGATAGTCGTTATATTTTTTCCGAATTTCAGGTCAGCAATATTTGCACATTCTTCAAATGCGTTGTTCCCTATTGTTGTAACGCTGTCGGGAATTGTAAGCGCAGAAAGCTTCGGACAGTTTTTAAATGCGCTGTTTCCTATGCTTTTAACACCACTGCCTAAATCCAGAACAGCAAGCTCTATGCAATCTTCAAAAGCACATATTCCAATGCTCTCAACGCTGTCGGGAATTATAACAGAAGTTAGCCCGCTATATCTGAATGCACCGTCCCCTATGGTTTTTACATTTTTTCCGATAGTGACATTTTCAAGCAGCAAGCACTCATCAAATGCACTCTCTTTAATGTTTATAACGCTGTCGGGAATAACAACAGAACTGATAACTCCACGCTCAAACGCATTTTCACCGATAGTTGTGACCTTTTTTCCGTTTATCGTGCTTGGAATATCATATGATGTTGTATTTACCGCAAGCTCGGCTTTTTTAATGATAACTCCGCCTGCATTTTCAGCGTCATCATCAATTTCGATCATATTTGCATTTGCAGGCACATCGCTCAAAGAAGTGCCGCTGTAAAAATAAACATTTTCAAGTGCTGTACAGCCGTTAAACGCACGGTCGCCGACAGTATGAACATTTTTTCCGAGCATCACAGTTTTAAGACCGCAAACTTCAAACGCATCATCACCGATTGTTACAACGCTGTCAGGGATAATTACAGAGCTTAATTTTGAACATCTGACAAAAGCACCGTATCCGATCTCTTTGACATTATTTCCTATGGTCACATTTTCAAGTGCTGTACAATCAGCAAAAGCGACAGCACCAATAGTTTCAACGCTGTCGGAAATAACTGCCGATGTAAGCTTTGAAGCACCTGCAAACGCAGCTTCTCCGATTTTGGTAACACCGTCGGGTATTGTGACGGACGTAAGACTTGTGTTTTCGTAAAATGCATAATCACCGATAGTTGTGACCTTTTTTCCGTTTATCGTGCTTGGAATATCATATGATGTTGTGCTTGATGAAAGATCGGCTTTTTTAATGACAATTCCGCCGTTTCCGTCATCATCAATTTCGATTTGGTTTGCATTTGCAGGAACATCGCTCAAAGAAGTACCGCTGTAATAATATATATTTTTAAGTTTTCTGCTTTCTTCAAGTCCCATAGCTCCCAATGACTTGACGCCCTTTCCGATATACACATCTTCAATGGCGTAACAACCGACAAAAGCACTGCTGCTTATCGTTTCAACACTGCCGGGAATATCTATAGATTTAAGTGAATAGCAATACGCAAATGCAGCTTTTTCTATTGTAGTTACCTTATTTCCTATTATCAATGTTTCAAGCGAATGACAACCCCAAAATGCACTTTCATCAATTAAAGTAACACCATTGCCGATCGTCACCTTTTTCAGCGACTCACATTCTTTGAATGCATCCCAAGATATAGTTTCAACATTATCCGGAATGATTATTTCTTCAATGTCTGTTCCACAAAATGCACCTATTTTTAATGCTGTAACACCTTTTCCGATAGAAACATCTTTAAGTGCCGAGCATTCCTCAAACGCACTTTCTCCCAGAGTTGTAACACTGTCGGGAATGGCTATAGCTTTAAGGCTTATGCAATGCATAAATGCACAATCGCCTATTGACTGAACATTGTTTCCGATACTTACTGTTTCAAGCAAGTGGCATCCGAGAAATGCATAGCCGCCGATGTTTGTAACTGTTTCGGGAATTGTAACGGAAACAAGATTTGTACAATTACTAAATGAATATGTCTCTATTTCGGTAACACCGTTTTCAATAATAACACTCTTTATATCTCTGGCCGAAATATCGACATTCTTCCAGATTGATGTACCAATACAATTTGATTTAATTGTAAGCGTGCCTGTAACGTCATCAAATGTGAAATCATTATCATCGTAAAGTGTACGTGCCGCAATACCGCTGCCCTCTTCGGCATTCATATTCGGTTCGGGCAGCTCCTCGGGCTGCTGTACCTCTTCCTCGGCACTTACTGTTACCGCACCGATAACGCCTTCACTGTCGTAAAGCGTCGGAGCATATGCCGCACAAGCTGTAATAGCAAAAGCCATTGCAATTACTGCGGTGATCTTTTTCTTGTTCATACCTTTTTCAATATTCATACAATCCGCTCCTTTTTTGTTTTATAATTCAAAATTTATTCGGTTATTTTGTTACAAATATATTATAACACAACACAAAAGGCAATGCAATACCATTTTCTGAAAATTTCACCCTTATTACAAAAAAACGACAGCTTTATTTGACAGCATATCTAAAATGTTGTATAATGTAATGTGATATTTTGTAATATGGAGGAATACTGCTATGTATCCATTAAAATTAACACCTGCATTCAAAGACTATCTCTGGGGCGGCACAAGACTTCGTGACGACTACGGCAAAAAATGCGATTACGACAAGGTAGCCGAAAGCTGGGAGCTTTCCTGCCACAAGGACGGAAACTCTGTTATTGCCAACGGTGAAGCAGCAGGAATGACGCTTGCAGACTACATCAAAAAAGAGGGCAAATCTGTTCTCGGCACAAACTGCGACCGCTTTGAAAACTTCCCTGTTCTTATAAAGCTTATCGACGCAAAGGACAATCTTTCCGTTCAGGTTCACCCTAACAATGAATACGCTCAGCGTGTGGAGGGCGAATACGGCAAGACCGAAATGTGGTACATCGTTGACTGTGACGAGGGCGCAACTCTCCTTTACGGCTTCAAACACGACGTTACAAAGGAAGAATTTGCTGAAAGAATAAAAAACAACACTCTTCTTGAAATAACAAATGCCGTTCCCGTTAAAAAGGGCGACGTTTTCTTCATCGAGGCAGGTACTCTCCACGCTATCGGCAAGGGTATCCTTATCGCTGAGATACAGCAGAATTCCAACACTACATACCGTGTTTACGACTACGGCAGAGTAGGTGCTGACGGCAAGCCAAGACAGCTCCATATCGAAAAGGCTCTTGACGTTACAAACCTCCACCCTGCAAAGCCTTATCCTGTGACTGCACCCGTGACCGAAAACGGCTGCACAAAACAGCTTCTTTCAAAATGCGAATACTTTACCGTTTATAAAATAAATATCGAAAGCTCAGCAGATTTCAACGCTGACAGCACATCATTTGAATGTATCCTCAACCTTGAGGGCGACATCAGGCTGACCTGCGGCGATTACGAGATCGAGCTTAAAAAGGGCGAAACAGCTTTCATTCCCGCAGGCTGCGGAAAATACACTGTTACAGGCAAATGCGAGGCTATTCTCACAAGGATCGACAGCTAAGTCATGAGGGAGATCTATTCAGGGAGTTTTTATGTCATTAAGAAAATTTATAGGTGACAGACAGTTCTACAAAAACGTGTTCCTTATTGCCGTTCCGATAATGATACAGAACGGAATAACAAACTTTGTAGCGCTGCTTGACAATATAATGGTAGGACAGATAGGAACGGAGCAGATGTCGGGAACAGCTATCGTAAATCAGCTGCTTTTCGTTTTCAACCTCTGCATTTTCGGTGTGCTTTCGGGGCCCGGCATTTTCGGCGCACAGTTTTTCGGTCAGGGAAATACCGAGGGCGTACGCCACACCTTCCGTTTCAAATTCATCATAACAGCAATAGTCCTTGCTGTGGGTTCGCTGCTGCTTTCTTTGGGCGGCGAAAAGCTTATCTCACTTTACCTTACGGGAAACGGCGAAGCGGGAAACAAGGCTCTTACTCTTCAGTCGGGACTTGATTATCTTTCAGTAATGGTTATCGGACTTATCCCGTTTGCAGTTACGCAGGTATATACATCTACTCTGCGTGAAACAAACCAGACCATTCTTCCTATGATAGCGGGAATGTGCGCTGTGCTGGCGAACCTTTTTCTCGACTGGGTGCTGATATTCGGCAAACTCGGCGCACCTGCTCTCGGAGTAAAGGGTGCGGCAATAGCAACAGTCATTGCAAGATTTATTGAATGTGCTATTGTGCTTGTCTGGACACACGTCAACAGCGAAAAGAACCAATTCATCAAAGGCGTGTACCGCAGCTTTAAGATACCTGCCGAGCTGATAAAGAAAATTATCATCGGCGGACTTCCTCTTGCTGTGAACGAGTGTCTTTGGTCGGCGGGTATGGCTGCGCTTAATCAATGCTATTCAAGATGTGGACTTTCCGTTGTGGCTGCGACAAACATTTCCTCTACTATATTTAATCTCTTCGGAGTTGTATTTATCGCATTGGGCTCTTCTGTCGGAATCATTGTAGGACAGATACTCGGTGCGGGAGATATGAAACGTGCAAAAGAGACCGATACAAAGCTTATCGCTTTCACAGTTATGACGGGTATCGTTACAGGCAGCCTTATGGCAGCTTTGTCAGGCGTATTCCCTGCTTTCTACAACACGACCGATGAGGTACGCTCACTTGCCGCAAAGCTTATAACCATATCGGGTATGTTTATGCCCCTTTCCGCATTTATGCACTCGGCATATTTTACCCTCCGTGCAGGCGGACGCACATTTGTGACATTCCTTTTTGACAGCGTTTATGTCTGCGTTATAACTATTCCGACTGCCCTTGCACTTGTTACATTTACAGACCTTGACATTGTTCCGATATATTTTATCTGTCAGGCTGTGGATATTATAAAGGTGACAATAGGATTTATCCTTGTTAAAAAAGGCGTATGGCTCAAAAATATTGTTAATGAAGATCAGGCTTCTGATTTGAAAGGATGATAAAAATGAAATACTACATAGGCATCGACCTCGGCGGTACAAACATCAAAGCAGGTGTTGTAAACGAAAACTACGAAATAATCGCAAAGGCATCAACAAAAACAAAATGTCCGCGTCCTGCAAAGGAAATTGCCGACGATATGGCTGCTGTAAGCATTGAAGCCTGCAAAAACGCAGGACTTTCAATTGATGATGTTGAATGGATCGGCATTGGTACTCCCGGCATTGCCGATAACATCAACGGTACTATCCCTTATTCAAATAATCTGGATTTCCACGATGTTCCTATCAGAAAGTACATTCAGGAGCATATCAATAAGCCTGTTTTCGTTGCAAACGACGCTAATGCAGCTGCTTACGGTGAATTTGTCGCAGGCGCAGCAAAGGGTGCAACAGACGCTGTATGCATCACACTCGGCACAGGCGTAGGCGCAGGCGTTATCATTGACAAGAAAATTTTCACAGGCCGCAATCTTGCAGGCACAGAAATAGGTCATATGGTAATTTCCGTTGACGGTCCTCAGTGTACCTGCGGAAGAAAGGGCTGCTTTGAGGTATATTCCTCAGCAACAGGTCTTATCAATATGACTAAGGAAGCTATTGCCGCAGCTCCCGACAGCATTCTTGCCGAATACGAAAGGAACGACGGCAAGGTTTCAGCACGTCACGCTTTTGACGCTATGCGTGCAGGCGACAAGGCAGGCAAAGAAGTCGTTGACAAGTATATAAAGTACCTTGCAGCAGGTATAACAAACGTTATCAACATTTTCCAGCCTGACATTCTCTGTATCGGCGGAGGTGTCTGCAACGAGGGCGATCCTCTTATGGTGCCGATGAAGGAGCTTGTTGAAAAGGAAGTTTACACAAGAATGCTTGACAGCAACACAAAGATAACCGTTGCCAAGCTTGGAAACGACGCAGGCATTATCGGTGCGGCATTCCTTGGAAACGCTGAATAATTATGGGCAAATTTGATTTTTTCCTTGAAAACACAGCCGATGCGGAAGAATTTGCCGCCAAGCACAAGACCTATTCAAAGCTGAAGCGCAGCGAACTTGAAAATATCCCCGAAAATGAGATAGTCGCTGCGGCAACAGGCTGGATAGAAGGAAAATTCGATGAAAACTGGTCGGATATGTGCAAGGTCGTAAATGACCTGCCTACCCCATGCCTCAATATTTACTTTGCCGACCACGTTGCAAAGGAAGTACTGAGCGGAGGCTTTTCCGAAGCGGTATTCAACCTTTCAAATGATTTTCTCGGCATTGCCGCAAACGGATTCCGTGCCATAGGCTATGAAAAGCTGGGCGAAATAGTTGACGCCGCAGTAAAGGCAGGCGCAGCAAGCAGACCGTCGGGAAGAAGCTTTGAGGATTTTCTCGAATTCAGTGAAAGCGTAAGCTTTTCCGCTCAGGACAAGGACTTCCGCAGGTGCTTTGACAAAGCAAAATTTGACAGGCTCGCAAAGCAGTATATAATAAATTACAGCAAATATTTCGGAAACGACTGATGTTTCCGTCCGAAAGGGAGTAATATAAAATGGAATGTAAGGATTGCAAAAACTTTTTCTGTGAAGGCACGGACAAAGCTCCGCAGCGTTCACTTTTCAATGCACTCGGTATGACTAAGGAAGAAATGGAGCGTCCCCTCGTTGGTATCGTTTCTTCATACAATGAGATCGTTCCCGGTCATATGAATATCGACAAGATCGTTGAAGCCGTTAAAATGGGTGTTGCAATGGCAGGCGGCACACCTGTTGTTTTCCCTGCTATCGCAGTATGCGACGGTATCGCAATGGGTCACGAGGGTATGAAATATTCCCTCGTAACAAGAGGACTTATCGCCGATTCAACAGAATGTATGGCTCTCGCTCATCATTTCGACGCACTTGTTATGATACCTAACTGCGACAAAAACGTACCGGGACTTCTTATGGCTGCTGCAAGGATCAACGTTCCGACTATCTTTGTTTCAGGCGGTCCTATGCTTGCAGGTCACGTTAAGGGCAGCAAGACTTCACTTTCAAGTATGTTTGAAGCTGTCGGAGCTTACACAGCAGGAAGAATAAACGAAGAAGAATTTGAAGAATACGAAAACAAGGCTTGTCCGACCTGCGGAAGCTGCTCGGGTATGTACACAGCAAACTCAATGAACTGCCTTACGGAAGCACTCGGTATGGGACTTAAAGGCAACGGTACGATCCCTGCTGTTTACTCCGAAAGACTTCGCCTTGCCAAAAAAGCAGGTATGCAGGTAATGGAGCTTTACAGAAATAATATCCGTCCTCTCGACATTATGACTGAAAAGGCATTCCATAACGCAGTTACAGTTGATATGGCACTCGGCTGCTCAACAAACAGTATGCTCCACCTTCCTGCAATTGCTCACGAATGCGGAGTTAAGCTTGACCTTGACATTGCAAACGGCATCAGCGCAAAGACACCTAACCTTTGTCACCTTGCTCCTGCAGGTCACGCATATATGGAGGATCTCAACGAAGCAGGCGGCGTTTACGCTGTTATGAACGAGCTTAACAAGAAGGGACTTCTCAACACAGACATTATGACCGTTACAGGCAAAACAGTCGGCGAAAATATCAAGAACTGCGTAAACAAGGATACAAATATAATCCGTCCGATCGACGATCCATACAGCACAACCGGCGGTATCGCTGTACTCAAGGGCAACCTTGCACTTGACGGCTGCGTTGTAAAGAGAAGTGCTGTTGTTCCCGAAATGCTCACACATACAGGCCCTGCAAAGGTATATGACTGCGAAGAGGACGCACAGGCAGCTATCCTCGGCGGAAAGATCGTTGAGGGCGACGTTGTAGTTATCCGTTATGAAGGACCAAAGGGCGGCCCGGGAATGAGAGAAATGCTCAACCCGACATCTGCAATTCAGGGTATGGGACTTGGCTCATCAGTTGCACTTATCACAGACGGACGTTTCAGCGGTGCATCAAGAGGCGCATCTATCGGACACGTTTCACCTGAAGCAGCCGAGGGCGGCATTATCGGTATCGTTCGGGACGGCGACTCTATCACAGTAGATATTCCGAACTGCAAGCTCACCCTTAACGTACCTCAGGAAGAAATAGACAGACGAATGGCATCATTCGTACCAAAGAAAAAGGAACTCAAGGGCTACTTAAAGCGTTATGCAAAGAGCGTATCCTCCGCAGCGCAGGGCGCAATTCTCGACTAAGGAACAGCTATGGAAAAGAAGAAAAGCGCAGTAAAGCTGATAAGCATAATATTCTGCATCATTACGATAGCAGTGCTGATAATGCTTATAGCAGTAAAAACCTACACAGGCGGACAAATAAAAACCATAAACAATATCTATGCCGCCGTTGTCCATAACATTTACGACGACTATAAAGCCTGCTTTGCGGAGGGTTCAAAATACCTCTCACAAAGTGAGTTTGATGCCCTTTATGCGGATTACGAAAAACAGTGGGGCGAGGATTTCAAGCTCAGCGCAGACTTTTCCACACGTGAAAAGCTTGAAAGCGGAAAATATGCCGTCACAGTAAAAGTCACCGTATATAACGATACGGACAGCAGCA
>ENA-OPCY01002076-OPCY01002076.1-human-gut-metagenome-genome-assembly--contig:-NODE-2076-length-10193-cov-2.416256_pt1 | contig 10193 bp, 10 predicted proteins | sample MGYA00241568_ERZ501487 | MGnify/ENA primary metagenome ERZ501487 (study PRJEB25962, sample SAMEA2042574) | human gut metagenome | biome: human gut; feature: human-associated habitat; material: faeces... | reverse complement strand
CGCAGGCCTGCCGTTGGAGCTGCCCGGCATCGTGGGCACAACGGATGTTGCCATTGCGCCCATCGTTTCCAGCGGAAGAGCCGCAAAGCTCATCCTGCGCCGCTGGGCCAAAGAGTTTGGCCGCACCGCTGATTTTGTGGTGATCGAAGGCTGCAAGGCAGGCGGACACCTCGGCTTTGCCGAAGATGACCTGCTGGCAGGCAAATGCCAGACCCTCGATGACATCCTGCCCGAGGTGCTGGCCGAGGTAAAGCCCTTTGAAGCACAGTTTGGCCACAGCATCCCCGTGTTTGTGGCAGGCGGCGTGTATACCGGTGCCGATATGGCCCACTTTACCGCAATGGGCGCTGCAGGCGTACAGCTTGCCACCCGCTTTATCACCACCTACGAGTGCGACGCATCCCAGGGCTACAAGGACGTTCTGCTGAACGCCCGGCCCGAGGATGTACGGATCATCCACAGCCCGGTGGGAATGCCGGGCCGTGCACTGAACACCCCGCTGGTGCAGGCGCTGGCAGAGGGGACCCGCTTCCCTCCCCGGCACTGTGCCCGCTGCCTGAAGACCTGCGACCCGAAAACGACGCAGTACTGCATCAGCATGGCGCTCATCCGCGCGGCCCGCGGCGATGTGGACAATGCCCTCATCTTCTGCGGCGCCAACGCATGGCGTATCGATAAGATCCAGTCCGTACACGAACTCTTCCAGGAACTTTGCGGAGACGAAGAATAACCTGATAAAAAAGCCGGGGCCATATCGGCACCCCGGCTTTTCCTATGTGATAGCGGCCCGCGCCGCTTTTTCCTTTCCCATTTTCCCACGCAAAAAGACATCCCTGCCTAAAACAGAGATGTCTTTTTCATTGTCTATTTTCTTATTCCCACTCGCTCCTGCCAGAAGTTTTCTAAACAGATTTGCTTATGGGATTTAGTTCAGAATATTGGTATTCTTTTCATTATTCAGATAGTAGAGGCTATCTGATTTTTCGTTGCCATGGTGTTGCCATAAAAAGCAGGAAATTAGCGCCAAGAAGTATATATAAGTTGTCTCTTATCAAATGCTTCTTTACCGCCCTCCATAATGTCAACAATTTGTTTGTGCGTAGAATCCAAATCAATGTTACCTTGGGCTACATCAATTTTGCTTTCTTTAAATTCGACGACTAATACTCTTTCGGAGTCACCAAGAACCGGAATATTTGCATTATGTGTAGCAAATATAAATTGCATATAGGGTTTTTTCTGAACAATAGCGGTAATGACCTCGTCATAGATCACCTTGTTATCAAGATCATCTTCCGGTTGATCGATAAAGATAACATCATTATTGTCCTGTGTCAGTATAAATAGGATAAGTGCCGATGCTCGTTGTCCAATTGAGTGTTGCCGTAACAGTTTTCCATGATAATAAATATCTACTTTATTTTCAACTTGTCGGCTCAACAATTCTTCATATTGATTACGAAGCTTATCCTCCAATTTTACATATTCGCCAGGAGAAACCATGCTTTTTAGCTTATTCCCATCAAAAATTATCCAATCTTCTATGATTGCTGCGTAATCAGTGAAGGCATCGCAGATAGCTTGATATTTAATATCTGAGATACCCGTTCCCTTGAAATCATTTTTCATTTGAGACTTGAAACCTTCTCGATCTCCTTTGAATGTAATTTCAATTCGCAGTTCAGTCTGATTGTGATTAATGCGTTCAGTTTCAGCTTTATAAGCATTATAAGTTGCCAATAAGGCATCATTGCGCTCTCTTATTGCCTTAGTGAATGATGCTTCTATTTTTGATTTAGAGGCAGCTTCTTCGCTTAATTGCTTTAGTTTTTCTTTGTTTTTTTGCAAGTCAGTGGTCATCTTAACGAAACTATCAACATCCAAAGTCTCATCTTGGATCTCCCTTTTGATTTCAGCAAATTCATCCGCTAAACTATCGGCTCGAGCTTTCAAACGGGATATAAGTTCTTCCATACCACTACGCTGTTTTTCAATTTCAGCAATACAAGATCCAATTTGTGTGAGCTGACCATCTATTAGAGACAATACTGTGGCAACATCTTCGAATATGTCCTTATTGAAGTCACTGCTATAGCCATCCAAGGCGTTTGCTACAACGGAGTTTTTTGAAAACGCATTCCGCATATCACGCAAAATTGTATCTATTCTATTTTTTATTGTTTCAAGTTTTGTGGTATCAGTAGCGTACCCACTTTGCTTTTTTAGTTTATCAGCAACACCTTTTTCTTGAAAAATTGACAGCTTATGCTCAAGTTCGGTTTGTTGTGTTGTAGTTTCTGCCATTTGTTGTGGAATTTTGCTCACATCCAGTAAACGCTCTACTGTTCTGGCCAATTCATTCACACAGCTATCTAAATTAGATGGTTGGCCAATTCTGCCACTAATCAATTTTTCCAATAAGCCATTTTCGTGATCTGCGCTACTAGATAAATCTTTTTGACCAAAATATTGAACCCCATCAAACAAACTGATTGGATTAATATTTAAGTCATTGCCACTCTCATCAAGAACATTTATCCGTTCTCCAAATATTCGGCTGATAGAATATCTCTTGCCGTGTTTATCTATTACACTTAATGTCGCTTTGCCGCCAGAACCAAAGACATTTTTGACCAAAGATTCCTTGTATTCTTTGTCCATTTGGGCTGTAAGGCCTAAAACATATCTGATAGCTTCTAAAATAGAAGATTTTCCGCTGCCTCTTATACCAATAAGTGTGTTTAACTCACACGAGAATGTTATTGTTTGTCCGTCGAACTTTCCGCCTTGGAATGATATTGACTCTATAAATCCATGCTTGCAATCTGGAACATTTTCGCTAACTCTATCTCTATGATCTTGTAAAGCAAATTTAATTGCTGCATAAGAATATTCACCAATTTTTAAATATGTGCATTTATCTCCTTTACCAATACCTTTAATGCATTTGGGATCAGAACCCTCAACAAGAGCCGGCAAATAACCGCAACATCTCTCAAATTGCTTAAGATTATCGCGTGTTCTAGATTTTTGCAAACCAAGAACGCGGTTTTTAAAAGGAGCAAACCCTGCCAGGGATTCAAGCAATCCACCTTTACATTCACTAAATAGGCCACTATTTTGATCTACATGAGCGAAAACAATAAAGTAATCTCGTCCGTAAGCGTCTAACTGCTCAAATACATCTTTTAAGTCATATACGCTTTTAGTATTTCGATTTTCTGGATTTGGGATTGTGGCAAATGCTGCTGTTAGAAAAGTTTGAATATGGTTATTGCCATCTTCAAGCCATTCATCCGGATTAAACACGATAAGCGTGTGGACGCCATTTGCTCCTTCTTTGATAGTTAGCTCTACTCCTGGCAAAATAAATATGTCTTGCTTTTTGGCAGCTCTACGAATAGCTTTATATTCTTCTTTATCAAATTTATTATGGTTGGTAATTATGCCAATATTTATGTTGGCTGCTTTTAGTGCAGAAACATAATCAGATACAAAAGAGTTCTGTTCGCCCGAATAAACGAATTCTTTATCCTTGCCAGTGTGTAAATGAAAATCGGCACGAACATATTGCAAGCCCGTTTCAAACATACCGTCACCCCATATCCTGTGGTTTAATATTTTATCAAATAGTGGCCTTTCAATGCCACAATGCTATATAGCTCAAAATATCTTTTGTGTTACCAAGTTAAACAAAGTTTATCGTGAACTTCTTCATTTTTCATTTCTTGTCCAGAATTTTGAAGTCTGTCTATCATAGATTTTCCACAGTCAATGTATATTTCCCGTTCAAATAAATCAGAAGGAGCAACAACAGAAATGTCTTTTTTCTTTGACTCTCTTGTTCCGTTAATGGAGAGAATAACTTTTACTCCTCGCCCTTTACACTCTCTAATCTTTTTCCACAGCATATCAATATCGAAAGCCTGTGCTCCATAAATGATGCTTTGACTATGAGTATATGGAGGGTCACAGTAAACAACATCTCCGGCTTTTGCTCTGTCCATAGCCATATCAAAGCTTTCACACCTAAACGATGCCTTTTCCAATAAATCGGACCAAATATTTAATCTTTTGGAAAAGGTAGATGGTGCAATGGGTTTATGGGGACCTCGAGGCGTACTCATATAACCGTCAGCTTTTCTGAAGCGAATTACACCAGAATAACAAGTGCGGGATAACAAACAAAAATCCAATGCATTGTGATCATTATTAAAACGGTCTCTGATCTGTAAATAACACTCATCCGGATTCTCATAATACTTTGAAATTTCTTTTTCATAATAGTCAGTGAGTTTTGAAGGATCTGCTTTGACTATTTGGAAAATTTCAATAAGAAACGGGAGAAGGTCGCTACCATACGCATGCTCAAAATGAGGATACATTCGAGATCTATCTGCTTCAAGAAGCTGGGCCATTACAGCACCGCTACCCAAAAAAGGCTCATAATAATCATTAAATACTTCAGGCATGTATGAAATGATAGTTTCAGCAAAACGTTGCTTATTCCCGATCCATTTTAATAATGCTGGAACCACTTCGCACACCTCCATAGTAACTTATAGTCTGTAGACTCAAAGTCTACAGATACATTATAATAAAGAAATTGGGAGGTGTCAAGCGATGTGCAAAACGAGCGACATTCTAACAGAGTTTGGATTAGCCATTCGAGAATTACGGCTTGAACGACAAATTTCGCAGGAAGCGCTTGCTGATATTTGTGGTCTGCATCGGACATACGTGAGTGATATTGAGTTGGGTAAACGAAACATCTCTCTTGAAAATATTGAAAAAATCGCTAACGCTCTAGGCGTATCAATCGAATTTATTTTCGGGAAGGTGAAAAGATAATGGAGGCATTTGCTGAATTTTCGGATTGCACACCGGCCTTTTGGTCATTGGTTAAGTTTGTATCTGAGACATTAGGCTATACTCAGCGTGGTCGTACTCGCGCAGACAGCCGTGTTAAGACTTACTGCCATACGGAATTATATTCATTGTTCAACTCTCATGGACTAAATATTGATGATGATACCGTATCATGTATTATTTCTTATTCTCAAAAACGTGCTGCTGTACTTAATGATGTTGTTCAACATAATCTAATGACTGCTGAACAAGCCGAAGTCGAGTTCTATAGGTTGTATGAGATTGCCGTCCGCAATCATTTCCAATGCAAGCTTCCCATGAATAAGCAATCGGGAGCAATGAAAAAAGTTAACTACTTTTCTGCTATCATAAACATCTTAACCGAGATGACAATTCGAGAATCAAATCTTTGTCCTGGACAACTTGGTTTTAATGATGATCCTCGGGGTCTTATATACTTAATGGACGATGCACATCAATTAGCGGGAGCTTCTTCTCGCAGATTTGATGGTGCTTTACCGGGTATAATCAATCCTGTTATGGTCTGGGAGATTAAGGAATACTACTATGCAACAACTTTTGGCAGTCGAGTCGCTGATGGTGTTTATGAAACTCAACTTGACGGATTTGAGTTGAATGAAATTTATAATCGAACCGGCCATAAGATTAAGCACGTATTTATGGTTGACGCTTACAAAACGTGGTGGGTAGATGGAAAATCTTATCTTTGCAGAATCATTGACACTCTAAATGCAGGTTTGGTTGACGAAGCCATTTTCGGAAGAGAAGTTCTAACTCGTTGGCCGATTGTTATCAATTCAGTACTTTTCCACAATTGCTAAATTACAACTAAAACTGTCTGCCTATTAAAACTAAAGTATCCTTTTTGTCCTATTCGTTTACCAAAAAGAATACACCTGTGGTTCTTGACTAAGGCGCAGAAAAAGCTTCTGGAACGCTGGTCAAGGCTAAGCGAAGAACAGCAGGCCGTTGTATTTGCTTTGACAGCAGGCCGTTGTATTTGCTTTGATCGATAAGATGTAAAAAATCCGTCAGAGGCGCAGCCTTTAGAGTGCTGCTTCTGGCGGATTTTCTTTGCTATCAATCTAACGGAGTTTTCTTTGTTACTGCTTTTAGATATAATTCAGGGTCCCCATTCAAAATCAGTTCGGCATAGGCCAGCGGATCGTTGTAGATCAGCCAGTCCAGCTCCGACCGCTGGTACATGCTGTTTGCCACCTCATTCTCCACAGCGGTGCAGTCGATGGACAACAGGGTTCCATCTTCCATGCACAGCTCCACGCAGGCAGTGTCCGGGTTGAACTCACAGGACAAAATCTTTCTCATACTCGTTACCTCCCAATACTTGAATTTCAGTTGACTTTCCGCAGCGGCACAAGGGCCGTTTCGGTTGTTTTAGACACAGGCAAGCAATGCGTGTGGATAGCCACACACAAATCCGGCAAGCAATGCGAGTGTTAATACACACTCACATTTCCTGCCGTCTGCTTGTTGAGGGCTGCGCCCCCAAGCCCCTTCTGAACACAGAATTTCATTCTGTGGCTGCGCGTTCTCCGAACGCTTTTTGCCCCTGTACCCGGTGTCCTGTTTCGGGGCATAGGGTGTCGTGAATCGCGACATCCTATGATACTTTTAGGGTGCCCTAAAATGGGGCATCCTCCTTGAAGATGGGGTGGCAAAATACCACCCCACCTTTTTCTTTCCGCGACGGTGGCGACGGTCGTAACGGTGCTGGGAGCACCCCTCAAAACACCGTCGCGACCGTTGCGAGCGTCGCGCTTTACTCGATTACTTCAAACGCAGGTGCTTCCACCACCATGTAGGTCAGCCGGATACGCCGCCCGGCGTGCTTGGTTTTGTTCTCGTACCTCACCTGATGTTCTTCCAGCAGGCGGCTGGCATTCACATTTAGATGTTTGGTGAGCCGGTTTACTGCCATATCCGTTTGAATCGCCTGGGCCAGCTCAGTGGGACTGCCTTCCCATTCCCGGTTGTCAGCAGACACGATCTTCACTACGGCTTCCAGTATCGAGTCTGGGGGCTGCTTCCAAAGCTCATTCTCTGCATGGTCGAGACCCCAAACCAGGCTCTCTTGGTCTTTGCTCAGATACAGCCGCTGATCCGGCTGGTCTCTGCCTACCACTTCCAGCGTGGCCTTGCTATCTGTCCGCTTTTCCTTCTGCATCAGGAGTGCCCCATCCGCACAGCCCAACAAGCCGGTGGTGCCCGAGATCATCTCAAAACTATCCCCCGCAAGCTGCTTTCTGGTGTGGTGGACGATCAGGACGCAGACGCCATATCGGTCAGCAAATTGTTTCAGCTTGCCAATCACCTCATAGTCGCTAGAGTATCTGTAACTGTCGCTCACCGCTTCCCGAACTTTTTGCAGGGTATCCACGATAATCAGCTTGGTATCACTGTGTTCCCGGACGAACTTTTCCAGCTGTTCATCCAGACCACTGCCGATCACCTTGGCACTGGTGGCGAAGTGGAGGGAGCTTGTCCCCTCCACCCCGAACATTCGGAACATCCGGCGCTGCAACCGGCTCTCATCATCTTCTAGGGCAAGATAGAGCACGGTTCCCTGATGGACTTTGTAGCCCCACAGGTCTTGCCCGGTGCTGACATGGTGGGCAATCTGAGCCACCAGGAAGGACTTGCCGATTTTCGGCGCTCCGGCAAGGATGTACGCTCCTGTATAGAGCAGGTTCTCAATCACCGCGGACTTACCCTCAAACACATTATCCATCAGCTCGTCCAAGGTCACAGTATGCAGATAGGCCGGGTCGCTCATGCGGCGCATTTTCCGGTAAAGTTCCTCCAAATCTCTTTCGGGGGAATTGCTTTTTTCGTCCAGGTTTGGTATAGTGGTCTTGCAATTTTGAGAGATTGACTGCCCATCATCTGCGCCAACAGATGAACCATGGGCGGTCATTTTCTTTTTCTCATCGGTCATAGGCAAAGTCCTCCTGCATCCCGTTCATAATGGTAGCGATCATCTGGATGGTGTCCAGCAGCTCGTCGTTTACGCCCTGCCCAACCTCGATCCTGCGCAGCTCGTCCAGCACAGCGGCCAGTTGGTCCCGCAAAGCCTTGTAGACCCTGGGATTGCCCTGCACCACAATCTCCTTTTCCAGCAGCCGCCGGGTGATGTAGTCCTGCTTGGTAAGGCCGGAGAGCCGCACAGCGGTTTCAATTTCCCTGTCCTCATCCGGGGACACCCGGAAAGCCACAGTTTTGTTTCTCCAGCGGTTGTGTCGGTCAAGATTTTTCACTGACATGATTTAGGCCCCCTTTCGCTCCATGTCCAGTTTGTCCGCCATCTCCGCCTGCCGGGTGGGGAACAGGTGAGCGTAGCGGTAGGTAATATCAATGCTTTCATGTCCCACCCGGTCAGCGATTGCCAGGGCCGTAAAGCCCATGTCAATGAGCAGCGAAATGTGGGAGTGCCTCAGGTCGTGTATTCTGATCCGCTTTACCCCGGCCTCTTTCGCACCCCTGTCCATCTCCCGGTGGAGGTAGGATTTTGTCACCGTGAAAATGCGGTCGGTGGGCTTCACCCCATACAGGCTCTTGATATAGTCTCGCATTTCTTCACAGAGGAAAGCGGGCATTTGAATGACCCGGTTGCTCTTAGGGGTCTTGGGGTCGGTAATCACATCCTTGCCCTTAATCCGCTGGTAGGACTTGGAGATGGTGACGGTCTGTTTCTCAAAGTCGAAGTCGCCAGGAGTGAGGGCCAGCAGCTCCCCCTCCCGGACGCCGCACCAGTAGAGCATTTCAAAGGCGTAATAGGAAAGGGGCTTGTCCATCATGGCCTCGGCGAATTTCAGATACTCCGCCTTTGTCCAGAACAGCATTTCCCGTCCCTTTGGCTTTCCCATATTGCCCGCCTGGGCAGCGGGATTGACCTTTAGATTGTAGTGCCGTACCGCATGGTTGAACACGGCGCTCAACTGATTGTGCAGCGTTTTTAAGTACACCGGAGAGTAGGGCTTGCCGTTCTTGTCCCGGTAACCCAGCATTTCATTCTGCCAGGCGATGACCTCCTTGGAGTGAATGTCGCACATCTTCCGCTTGCCGAAGTACGGCACCAACTTCTTGTAGAGGATATGCTCTTTCGTCCCCCAGGTGTTTTCCTTGATACGGCCCTTCATGTCCGCCACATAGACAGCCACGAAGTTTTCAAAGGTCATTTCCAGGTCGGCGGTCTGTTGTTGCAGGAATGTCCGCTCCCACTCCAGAGCCTCCCGCTTGGTGGGAAAGCCCCGTTTCATCTTCTTTACTTTCTTACCTGTCCAGTCCTCGTAGTAAAAGGACGCATACCATGTGCCCTTTGCCTTGTCTTTGTATGCCGGCATTGTGGTTCCCTCCTTACTGCCTGTCCCGCAGCCCATAGAATTTTTCCTCGAAGTAGCGCCTGCTCACCCGTCCGGGAATGGTGAGAAAGCCTTTTTTCTTCAGCTCCTCGTTCATCTCCCGCACCAGCTTGTAGGCGTAGGGCTTGGAAATGCCCAGCTCCCTGGCGACCTCCTCTGCTCTCACAAACAGCTCCTTTTCCATGGTCAGCACCTCCTTATTTTAGTTTCGCAAATATGTTAATGTCACCATCTTCATTATACATTAACATAAGTGTTAATGTCAAGAATTTATTTCGCATTTTTGTTAAAGATTATCTTGCATCTTTCGCTTTTTTGCGCTATACTATTGGCAAAGGCGGTGGGATATTATGACAGTCGGAGACAAGATAAAGAAAATCCGCACCTTTCGAGGCATGACACAAAAGGAATTGGGGCTTGCTATCGGCTTTGAGGAAAAGGGAGCGGACAACCGGATCGCCCAGTATGAGACGAATTACCGTGTTCCGAAACGGGAACTGCTGGACAAGATGGCCGAGGCGCTGCGGGTAGACCGCCAGAACTTCTACACCATCGCCCCCGGCTCTGCCGAGGACTTCATGCGGACATTCTTCTGGCTGGACGAGGACAGCCCTGGCTCCATCCGCCTGTTTCAGCTTGTCCGCAACCCCGGCAAGACGGGGGCCTCCGATGATACCGCCGTCCGCTACAATGACACGGACGACTGGCCCGCTCAACCTCCTGTGGGTATCTACTTCAACTATGGCCTTGTGGACGAGTTCATGCGGGAATGGCTTTTGCGCCAGCAGGAGTTACACGCCGGGGAGATCACCAGGGAAGAGTATTTTGAATGGAAACTCAACTGGCCCCATACCTGCGACGATGGCCTGGAAAGCGAATATTATATCCCTTGGCGGAAAAATAAATAAGACAAGCAAAAAAACC
>ENA-OPCY01002071-OPCY01002071.1-human-gut-metagenome-genome-assembly--contig:-NODE-2071-length-10216-cov-2.714398_pt1 | contig 10216 bp, 18 predicted proteins | sample MGYA00241568_ERZ501487 | MGnify/ENA primary metagenome ERZ501487 (study PRJEB25962, sample SAMEA2042574) | human gut metagenome | biome: human gut; feature: human-associated habitat; material: faeces... | reverse complement strand
AATAATAAAACTTGTTTAAAAAATGTTATTATTAATTATTAAAATAAATATAAAAAATAGAAAATATTTGTCTCGCTTAATGCCTGAATTTTTGCGATTTTTTCCTACGTGCATTATATATATAATTATAAATTTTTTCAAAAAAGTAGTACAAAAAGTAAAAATAAACATTAAAAAAGTAAAATAAAGTACACTATTGTTGACTTTACACAAAAATAGCAATTTTAAAATAAGCCTAAAAAAGGGGCAAATTCAAAGTTTTGCTCTATTGGTGTTTGTAATTTATCACAAAAACAAATAAAATCTAAAAATAAGCGGTTTTTAAGGCTCAAATTTGAAAATGAAAGTATAAGAAAGAACGAGAATACAAGAAAATACCAAAAAGCACCCCCCCTACCCTATTTTTTGAAAGTTTATAAGGTAGTATCATTACCTCTATGCCATTTCTCCACTATTTTTAATTTGCAAAAACCTCAATTCTCTCTTGCCAAAAGAAAATTTCTGTGGTATAATTCATTGTGAGGTGCGAATGAAATCACGAAGTGAGGTGTAAACGATGTGGGTTATTAGTGTTGTAAAATTTTTGAATAAGTTGCCAAAAGGGTTGCGAGTAGTGATCTATGTGTTGTTAGGTCTGACAGTGGTTTTTTGGGTGTTGTTTTTGTTAGCTCAAATTTTGGAAGTTGTCAGGAAGGTCGTGCATTGGATGTCGCAAAAGTCGGTTTTTTGGACTGGCTTTTATGCTTTAGTGATTCTTTGTGTTGGGACTTTTTTAGTTGCAGAATTTGTGTTGCATTTAGGATGGTGGGACAAGTTAGTCGCTTTTTTCACAAATTGGTTTAATGCCGTACGTGAATTTATTGGTGGAAAGATATCGAGTAAATAAAATGAAACACGTGGGTGCGTGGTAAAAATACAAAAATGCCAAATCTCTTGCATAAACTGATTTAATGTGTTATAATGTCGGTGTAATAAGTCATTGTTCGTTGTTCGTTTAGCGATGCATCTTATTATTTTGGATCGTATGTCGAAATTTTTAGGTTGAAGAACCGTAAAAAGCCGTGATGGGATGTCGTAAAATTCGCTAGTACTCCGAACTTGCGAAATATCCTGAAAATAATTACGCTAGCAGTAGTGAAACGATATGCGTGGCAATCACCTAATTGCTAGTTTTAGGTGATTTTTTAACGCTAAATTTTTTAGTGTTGATTATATTCCTTGTTTTTTAGCAAGGGGGAAATTAGGGCTGAGGCTCTTTTTTTCTTGACAAAAATTAAAAAGCGTGGTATAATGTAGGTGCTTCAAGTATTTGAGGCTCTATCAATCACTATATAAATATATTTATTTCATCTTCCAAAAAATGAATTTATATGTATTTATGTCACGTTCTTTCAGAAAAAGGCTTGCATTAAAAAAATTGAAAATGTGAGTTTTTTTCTTGACAAGGCTTGGACAAGTGTTGTATAATGTAGGTAGTTTTTCAAGAGGAGGTAATATTATGGAAAACAAATTACAAGCAAAAGGTCTAGGATTAAATGGTGAAGTGCTTTTTGATGAAGAATTAGGAACAATTGGAGAAGAAACACCAATCAAGGACAAAAACGGTGTTCAATTAAAAATAGGAGACTTGGTACTTATTAAAACAGGTTCATATTTTCTTTGCTTGCCGATAGAAAAATGTGATGGCAAATATTTTGCACATGGTTTAGAATGCCGTTTTAATGATGATGGCAGTTATTCAAACTGTTTACAAATTGAAAAAGTAAAAGGTTATGAAGAAATAGAGTTAGGGTCTAAAATGTCAATTCCAAGTGTATACTTTCCAATTCTAGCAGTACAATATGGTGAAAAAGATGTTTAGAATAGTAGAATTAGAAGATTGTGAAATAAAACAATACGTATTTTTGACTGATGCAGGAAGTGCTGAGAGTGCTGACATTTACGATGCACTAAAAGATAAGTTAGGTAGTTCGTTTACTGTCATTGTCGATACTTTTTTGAGAATTGGTTATAGATATAATCGCTTTTTTACAATTATGTTTGCTGATGGTAAGCCTCTATTTAGCTATATAGTTGATTATGATAGCGTTCCATATGCATTAAAAAGAAAAAGTTTTGATTTAATATATGATGATGTTAGCTTATTAGATAATAGTTTAATTTCTAAAAGGTACGTTGATGTTATAAAACAATTTATTGCGTATACAAAAGTTATGGAGAGCAGGCTTTATGACCAAAAGTGAAATTAAAAAGCAATTAAATAGTTATACCAAAAAGCAATTAGTAGAGGCTTTGTCAAACTGACAATATTATGAGAGAGAAAAATTAAAAATTTTTTGAAAGGAGCAAACAAAAAAACGAGTAAAAAAATAGCAACATTGGCTGATGCACTAACTTTAATGAAAAGTGTAGTAAATGATTTTAAAAAGGAAAATTTGACTAGTGAAGAAAAAGAAAGTTTTTATAAAGAAATTAAAGCAAAAGCCTTAACAGCACAAACTATTACAAACGCTTGTAATGTAATTGCTAGAATAACGCATGACACAAGTTCAGTAGAAACAGCTAAAGAAGTTATAGGGCAATTAGATGAAAAAGAATGAAACCAAACAGATTTATGTACACGCAAGAAATGATAGATTTTGTTTTGGAATATCAAAAAAAACATACTTGGGCTGAAACAAATTTAGCATTTAATAAAAAGTTTAATTTAGATAAAAAAGATGTAGTAAAGGTGATAAGTGCGAAACTACAAAGAAAAAAGCAAAAGAATACTACTTTAAAGTACTATAGCGAAGAAGAAGATAATTGGATAATAAAAAATTATAATAAATTTTCAAGAAGAGAATTATGTATTATTTATAATAAAAAATTTAATAAAGAAATTGGTTATAGAACTTTAGAAAATTATTGTAGCAAATTGATTAAAAAAGGTTTAATTAAGAGAAGTTTAGAAAAGCCAAAAGATCGTTTTCTCTTTACAAAAGAAATGATACAATGGTTAATAGATAATAAAGCAAATTATACTTGCGTTGATTTAACAAACGAATTTAACAAAAAATTTAATGCAAATACAACACAAAGTTCTATAAAGAAATTGCTAACACACAAAAAAACTAATTTGAGCAAAAAAGGAATCAGAGCTAAAATTGACAGCGAAATATATCATAAATGTGAAGTAGGTTGCATAATACAACATCAAGGTTCAAATTATATTAAGATTAGCAAAAAACCACAAAATGAATCCAAATATTATGTGGCGAAGTACTACAAAAGATATGCAGATTATGTTTACGAAAAACATTACAATATAAAAATACCTGAAAATAAAAAAGTTTTGCATTTAGATGGCAATTTGTTAAACGATAATATTGAAAATCTAATGTTAGTAGACAAAAGTACGCTTCAAAGTATAAATCGTCAAAAAAAATATTTAATAGAAATAGATGGTTTGATTGAGGCAAACGCACTTATGAAAGAAATAAAATTAAAATTTAATGAAAGAGGTGAATAAATATGACTGAAGAATACACAAAAATTTATTGTGAAAGTATGGCGAAGAGTTTAGAGGACAAGCTCTTCTTCTTAAATGAAATAAATATTAATGACTATGATTATATAGTTGATTTTGGATGTGCAGATGGTCGAATACTTGAGGTTCTTGACGAAAGGTTAACAAACAAAAAAACAATATTAATTGGCATTGAGAAAAATAAAGTAATGACTGACCAATTAGTATTATTAGCAGCTAGAACAAAACATACTATGCTAGTTTCAACCAAATTAATAATTGATGATGAAATTTTTAATCTTTTGAAGAAAGCTGGCAAGAAAAACCTTATTATTTTTAGTAGTGTTTTGCACGAGTATGATTGGGAAAATTTTAAACCATTCTTTATATTATTTGATACGATAGTAATGCGTGATATGCAAAGCCCTGAAAAATATTGGTATAAGGTTACCGAATCAACAAGAGCGTTGGTAACAAAAGATTTTCCAGGAGAATTATTGGCTAAATTAGAACGAAAATATGGTTATATTAACGATTTAGAAAGATTATATAAATATTTTTTGATGTATAGATATGCAGATAATTTCGATCACGAATTGCAGGAAGATTATTTTAGTATTATTTGGGAAAATTTAAAAGAGTGGTTAACCTATGATTATGTATTTCACATTTTATATGAAAAAGATTATATTTTGCCATTTATTAAACAAGATATTGAGACTAAATTTGGGTACGAATTAAAGTACCCTACACACAAACAAATCATTTTTGTTAGGGATTAGGTGATAAAATGTTAATAATAATATTATTAGTTTTAATTTGTATTTTTTGTTGGATATGGCTTATAAAAAGTGGAGATACTATTGATGGACTAATTTCTACTCCAATTATTCTTACTGGCGTAACAACCGTATGTGTTTTAGTAGCAATAGGATTAGCAATGTTTTTGTCAAATCCACGTGCAAAAACAGTAGAAGAGTTAAGATTACAAAGGGAAATTATTTTTGATGGTTTAGAACATACAACTAGTAAGCATTTATATGCTAAATTTTATATAGATGCAGAAGAATTTAATGAACAAAAACAACACTATGAAAGCAGAAAAGATAGCTTGTGGGTTGGTTGGTTTCAAGATAAAAGATATGAATACGTAGATTATATAGATTTAGAAGGAGATTAATATATATGGGTTTGTTTGGAAGTGATATGAATATATCTCTATGGCTTAAATTAGAAAGAGAAATGCAAAAAGATGGGTTGGAATCTTGCCCTACAAGAAAGAAAATTAGACTTTCAAATAATAAGAAACATCGTGATTTTGATAAAGAAAGAACTAAAAAGAAAATAGCTAATAAGTCAAAAAAGATAAATATAGGTAGGTAAGGAAATGGAAGAAAAGAATAAATATCAAGAAGCGTTAGAAGAAATTATAAATGGATATCAATATGCTTATAATTATTATTGCCAATTTCAAGGAGTATCAGAAGAAAAGGCAAAAGAATTATTTGAACATTTTAATAACAAAAATATAGACTTACTTAAAGGATTACTTAGTAAAGAAACGCCTAAAGAACCAATAGATAGAGGATTTAAAAATGACATTTTACAATATAAATGTCCAACTTGCAAAATTTGCAAGGTCGGTAAAATAACTGATAATGGTTGGGAACCAAAAGGAGAAGGTTTTACTAACTATTGTCCAATTTGCGGTCAAAAAATAAAATGGTAAGAATTATGAATGAAAACGAATATTATGATAGATTGAATAAATATAATATACAAGTTAGTTATGGTCATGATTATAAATCAATTATTACAGATAGCTATGAAATAGAAGAAAGCACACTTGACAAAGCAATTAATAAAGCACAAAAAATGTTAAGTGATAAATGTAATGTAGATATAAATGATGTTTTTGTTGATGGTGTTGAATTAATTGAAGGTAAAGATGAAGAATATGAAGGTGAATGGGGAGAACCTGAATATGAAATACCTATAAGAATTTAGAGGGGTGGAAATATGAAAAAAGAAAGATTATTTGATATTAATAGTTTAGAAATTAACCCTTTATATATTTCGCCTACTGAAAAAAGAAAATGGACTGTTGCTTTTACAAAATGGTGCAACGATCAATACGATAAATATGGCTCACAATATGGTTTATTTTGTTGCAGTTTTATGAGAATTTGTGATTTATGCGAAATGAAAAAGTGTAATGGTTGTGCTGATTGTGTAGAAACTATAAAAGAATGGTTTAAAAAACAAGGCAAAGAAATTCCTTATAGAAATTATAATTTTGAAGAAATTTTAAAAGAGATAGAAGAATAAAGAAAAAAGTAAAATATATTTTATAGAACGTTTTAAAAATAAAAAGGAGGTTTTAAAAATGGAATACAAAGAAATATTTAGGCTTAAAAAGATGCTGGAAGAAGCAAACATACCTTTTGAATTTACTGATGATTTATATCATGTTAAAGATAAGGTTAGTAGAGGGGGGCTAGACTACATTATGTTTAATAGTTTTTATCCAGCATATCAAATAAAAATTTATAAAAATGGTGCAAAAGAAGAAAGAATATGCGATGTGATTCAACATTATGGGTCTTATGGCAACCAACAAGATTTGTTAGAAATTATGGGTGGTTTAACAGAAGAAGAACAAGAAAATGATAGCGTGCTTGGGTATTTAACGGCAGAAGAAGTATTTAAACGTTTTAAACAATGTTATGAGAACGGTCGTTCTACTTATGAAAATTTAGAGGAGAAATAAAAAAACGAAGGTAATAATAATTATAGGAATTGTAATATTTAGTTTAAATATACTAGCTGATATTATCATAATTATTGATAAATTAACTTACCCATACGTAGTTAATTTTGAAAATAATAATCGTGTTAATATTATAACTGATATTTTTTTCTTAGTATTTTTTATACTTTTCTTAAATCAACTATAAGAGTTTAAAGGAGAAATAAAACGATGGATTTTAATGATGCTTACAATGCAATGAAGAAAGGCAAAAAAGTAAAGTGCAAAAACAATATTATAAGTTTTGGGGATGACAGGCTAATATTAGAAAATGTTAATAATACTTTAGAAGATATAAACAGGGATATGGTTACTTTACTTGATGATGTGTTTTCTAATGATTGGGAAATATATGAAGAACAAAAAAGTAAAGATTGGAAACCACGAGAAGGAGAATTATATTTTTATATTAATTCAAATGGTGAAATAGAATATAGGTATTATAAAAATAGAAATATAAATGATAAACGCCGTATTTGTAATATTGGTAATTATTTCAAAACAGATGAAGAAGCAGACCATATGGTTGAAAAGTTAAAGGTAATCAAAGAATTAAAAGATTTTGCTATTGAAAATAGAGATGAAGAAATTAGTTGGGAGGAAGATGATGAATATAATCGTTATAAATATTCTATTTACTTTGATTATAGGTTGGAAAGTATAAGAATTAATTGGACTACTGTAGCACATGACTCACCGTTCAACCTTTACTTTACTTCATTAGAAATTGCAAAAGAAGCTATCAAAAAAATTGGCGAAGATCGAATTAAAAAATATTACTTTGATATAGAGGATTAAATTATGGCAAAGAGAAACAAACACGGAAGATTTATAGTTACAAAACAAGGGCTTTTGTTGGATACATGTGGGTTTGGTTGTAGTACTTGGGGGATGAGCAATCAAAAAACCATAAAATTTGAAAGTGGCAAATATTATTTAAAAGAAGAATATGCAGATACAAACGGCGAATATCAAGAAGAGTATGAAATAGAAGTAGCTGAAGTTTTACAAAGTTTTGAAGAAATAGGAAAAAAATACAAGATTATCCAAAACGTTGAAGTAGTTATATGTTGTGGTGAAATGGCTTTTGATAAGCCAATAAAAGTTTATAAAAGGGAGTATAAAGAAAATGAATGATTTAAAAATATTTACAACTAATATAGAGCAAGAAGCAATTAATCAAATAGAATTATTATTATCACAAGAGGCTTTTAAAGATTGTAAAATACGAATTATGCCTGATGTACACGCAGGAGCAGGATGTGTTATTGGCTTTACAGGTAATTTGGGTGATAAAGTAATCCCTAATATAGTCGGGGTTGATATTGGTTGTGGTATGCTAACAGTAGAATTAGGTAAATTCGATATTGATTTAAAATTATTAGATGAGTATATAAAAGAAAAAATTCCTAGTGGTCGTAATATTTATTCTGATGAAAAAGTTGATGAAATTAATATTTATAAGGTTGAAAAAATGATTGAACAACTTTATTGTAAAGACAAACTATCTAATATTGATTGGCTTAAAAAATCTTTAGGGACTTTAGGTGGCGGGAATCACTTTATAGAAATTGATACCGATGAAGATGGCAAAAAGTATTTAATTATTCACACAGGTTCTAGAAATTTAGGAAAGCAAGTTGCGGAAATTTATCAAGACATTGCTATTAAAAATTGTTCTTTCGAAAAAGAAAAACAGGAAGAAATTAAAAATTTAATTGCTGATTATAAATTATCTGGTAGACAAAAAGAAATTGAAGAAGGCATCTTAAATATAAGAAATAAATACAACGGACTTACAAAGCTTCCAAAAGATTTATGTTATCTAGAAGGTGTTGATCGAGAAAATTATTTGCACGATATGAAAATTTGTCAAGAATTTGCTATGTGGAATAGAAAAATTATAGCAGAGAACATTTTGGCTTATTTACATAATTATCAAAATTGTGATTTATCTTTATATGAATATAATTATTTTGATACTATTCATAATTATATTTCTTTTGAAGATAATATTGTTAGAAAAGGGGCTATTGAAGCATATGATAATGGCAAATTATTATTAATACCTATGAATATGCGTGATGGTTGTATTATTGCAAAAGGTAAAGGAAATAAAGATTGGAATTGTTCTGCTCCACACGGTGCTGGTAGAATAATGTCTAGAGTTGCTGCTAAAAAAAATTTAGATGTAAAAGAATTTGAAAAGTCTATGGAAAATATTTATACTACTACAGCAAATGAATTAACTATAGATGAAGCACCTATGGCATATAAACCAGCTCAAGAAATTATTGATAATATTAAAGATACTGTTGAAATAATTAAAATTATTAAACCTATCTATAATTTCAAAGCCACTGAATAATAATTTAAGAAAGGAAAAAAATATGTCTGAGAAAAGGGTAAAATTTATTGATTATAATGGTTGTTATCCTTGTTTATGCCATGGTGTTCTTACAGTTGAAATAGAAGGCAAAAAAGTAGAATTTGATGATATTACAAGTTGTGGTAGTTGTAGTTTTGATATAGAGGGATATGAAGATGTTAGACAAGGTCGCTGGATTGTTGGTGTTCCAAATAAATATAAAGAATATAGTGAAGAAATAAATGACTGTATGAATGATAATGTTCCTTGGGGATGTTGTGGTGGTTGTTTATAAAATAAAAATATATTAGGAGGCGAAAAGAAAAAATGAAACTTAAAAAAATTTTATTTGCAATTTTTGTAATTATAACAATGTTTGCTAGTTGTACTTTTTTGGCAATTTTATTATTAAAAGAAGAAAGAACAATTGTTGATACAGCACTTTTAGCAGCAAGTGGAAGTTATTTAGGTAGTATTTTTATGTATATCTTTGTTATAGTTTTTAAAGAAGAATTTGAAATAAAATAAATGAAGGTGAAAAAAATGAAAATTAAAAAGAAATTAAAAGATTTAACTCTTAGAGAATTTATCGATTGGAAAAAAGAAAATTGTAAAAAATGTAAAAATTGTATTTTTCGAGATATTGAGTGCAACGGTTACTCTAATAATTGTTGGATTAATAACAAAGAAATAGTTAATGAAGATTTTTTAAACCAAGAAATAGAAATTAAACCTTATATTATTATAGAAGACGATGTTGTAGAAGAAGTTATTTTAAAGAAAGATGATAACAAATAAACACAAGAAAGGAAAAGATAGAAAATGGGAGTCAAAGTAGATTTTAAAGTAAACGTTCCACATGGGGAGATGGACATAACAGAGAATGGGCAATATGATGTTAGCGATTATGCGATTGCGAATGTTAATGTTGCTTTTGAAACTGAAGAAAAGAGCGTAACAATAACTGAAAATGGAACTCAAGAAGGGTTACCAAGTGTTGGCAAAGATGCATTAAGTAAAGTAGTGATTAATACAGAAATACCAATTAAAGAAGAGCAAAGCAAAAATGTAGAGATAAAAGAAAATGGAACTATTTCAGTATTGCCAGATGAGGGTAAAGTGTTAAATGAAGTAAGCATAACAACGAATGTTCCACAAGATAATACATTAAAAAATTTATTAGATGCTACTAAAAGTTGTTATAATTTGTTTTACAATTATAAAGGTATCTCAGTAAATGATTTAATTCAACCTAATGATACTGAAAATGTTACTAATATGGCTAATATGTTTAGTGAATGTAATAAATTAACTTCCATTCCTCAGCTAAGTACAGGCAATGTAACTAGTATGTATGGTTTATTTTACAACTGTAAAGCTTTAACCTCAGTGCCACAATTAAATACAAGCAAGGTCGATAATATGAATAATATGTTTAGCGATTGTTTTTCTCTTGAATCTATTCCATTATTAGACACAGGCAATGTAACTAGTATGTATGGTTTATTTTACAACTGTAAAGCTTTAACCT
>ENA-OPCY01002070-OPCY01002070.1-human-gut-metagenome-genome-assembly--contig:-NODE-2070-length-10223-cov-1.663159_pt1 | contig 10223 bp, 10 predicted proteins | sample MGYA00241568_ERZ501487 | MGnify/ENA primary metagenome ERZ501487 (study PRJEB25962, sample SAMEA2042574) | human gut metagenome | biome: human gut; feature: human-associated habitat; material: faeces... | reverse complement strand
GCCCTTGGAGTATGCCCAGATGGTGCTGAGAGGGGAGATGGAGCACTACCTGTCGCTGGGATGTGACCACGGTAGGCTGGAAGATTGACATTCCTGCCTGCTGGAGCAACAACGCCGGTGTTTCCTGCACAGCAGATGGAATCGTCTCATCTTACCCCCGCAAAGAGAAACAGAGCGTCCCCGATGGGGAACGCCCGGCTCAGCTCCGCCTCGTCCATAGCCTCCTCCAATGCATTTTATTTTATTCTGTATCCTGTTTCGAATCAGAATCTGTTTCTTCCTTTCCTATGGAAGCACTGTCATTCTCCACAGGTTCCTTCTCAATCACTTCTCCCTCCTGTGCCTTTCTCTTCTCTTCTTCCTCTTCGTACTTCTGTATGAACTGATTGACCTTCTTCTGGATAAAAGCCCCCGCAGCATAAAACAGAAGCATTACCAATACGAGAATCAGCAGGAGCTGTTTTTTCTCATAATGGTAATAAAACATCATAATACTCGCGATCAAACCGGAAAGCAACATCAGAAAGGGAGCAAGGAGTTTTATCTTTCTCATATATTCTTCTCCGGTTTTCCAACTGCCCGAATTGTGAATACACCTGTTGCCGGATAAAAGATTACCGTTCGTCCATAGGTATCCCCGGTATCTTCGGCAATAAGCGGTATTTTCAATTCTTCAAGCTTCTTTTTACTTGCAATTACATTACGCTCTCCCACACGGATCATATCGCTCTTGGTATTTCCGTAAGCAAACATCTGTGCACCGCCCGCAATCTTTGCAACCATGTGGCTGCGTACTGCTCCACGTTTTACCATCTCCGCTACCATATCGGTAATTCCGGTATCGGCAAACTTAAATCTGTTTGAGTTGTTTCGGATCTCGGTACTGTCCGGAAGCATGATGTGGGCAAGTCCTCCTATGCCTGTCGCTGGATCACGGATTGCAATTCCAACGCAGGAGCCAAGCCCCAGCGTGGTTACCCCATCCTGACCGGAACAGACCTTCCAGTCAGCCATACCAACCTTAATTATTTCACTCATCTTACATAACTCCCAATGCAGAAAGAATTCTCTCATATGATTCCACATCCGGAATCAGTATAAAATAACCATCCAGTTCAATATCATCTGAAAACTGCGTCTGAATCAGCAGAATATTATCCCCCATTACTCCGAATTCTGCTGCAGGAACGCTTAATATAGCCCCCGCCATATCAATTCCAAGCTGTGGAACCGATGGAAAAATCTTCATATTGGTTAAGGAAGATAAGGCATTCAGATAAGCACCCGTAATAATATTTCCAACTTCCTTCATTGCGGAACATTCCATTTCACCGAAATGGCATTCCTCAATGGGCTTCTCAGGGACACCAAGCATACCACTCATTAATTTGTTGACCAGATGCAGTGCGGAATCCTCGGAAAGAACAAACATCATGCTTCCTTCCACATCACCTTCCACCTGAAGATAAATGCTCACAAGAATTGTTTCCTCCCCGCCAAGCAATGCTCCAAGTTCATTGAAATTCAGCAGACGCACCTGTGGAACCTTCATGTCTACCTTGCAGTTAATCAATTGTGCCAGTGCGGTTGTTGCATTTCCCGCACCAATATTTCCTAATTCCTTTAACACATCAAAATACTGCTGTGTTATTTGTTCCATACTAAGGTCCTTCATGGTCCCTCCTATTATGTATCATTTCGTTATATCTTCAGTATCTGTTATCGTTCTGCAGCAACTACATTCATATCAAGCAGGGAAATCAGCTCATTCTCAAACTTGCCGATACCCGATATAAAATTCGTTTTTTCTTCGTTTGCATCATAGGTAACCTTATCAATCTGATCCGGAGACAGGGTTACTACCTCACGAACCTCATCCACGATAAAGCCAATGGTTCCATGCTGCTCTAATTTCAGGATAATAATTCGGGATGCCTTCGTTGCCTCCTGTTCAGGAAGTCCCATTTTCAGACGCAGATTCATAACCGGGATGACCTCTCCACGAAGATTGATCACGCCCTTTAAATAACCGGCAACCTTTGGAACTCTGGTGATATGCTGCATTCTTACGATGTTGTCCACATATTTGATATCAATTCCATACTGCTCGGCGCCCAGTTTAATTACAATATACTGGATACTGTCGCCTTCTGTTTTTACTTCATTGTTTACTCTTAATTCGTCCATGATTCTCTCCCCCATTCCTAAAACAGTGCATTTGCATCAAGAATCAATGCGATCTCGCCGTCACCTAAAATGGTTGCGCCGCTGATGAACTTACACTTGTTGATGTATTTACCGAGTGACTTAATAACGATTTCCTGCTGTCCCATAAGCTCGTCAACTACAAGACCGGCCAGCTTCTCGCCCTTCTTAACGATAACAACAACCATGTCCTCATCCGGCTTCTTTAAGCTTTCGATCTCGAGGACATTGCTCAGACGGATAATCGGAATGACGGTTCCTCTTAAATTGATCACTTCGCTGTTCTGTACCAGCTTGATTTCTTCCGGTTTAATATCTTCAATGGTCTGAATGCTGCCGAGAGAAATTGCATACTTTTCTCCACCAACGGTCACCATCAATGCCTGGATAATTGCAAGGGTCAGAGGCAGACGGATAATCCAGGTGCTTCCTTCACCAAGCTTGCTCTTTACTTCCACTTCACCGCTTAAGGATTCAATCTTGGACTTCACAACATCAAGACCGACACCTCTGCCGGATACATCCGTAATCTTCTTTGAAGTAGAAAATCCTGCATGGAACAGAAGGTTAATGATATCCTTCTCACTCATGTTATCTCCCTGTTCCGGAGTAATCACGCCACGCTCAATGGCTGTTTTCTTAACGTTCTCCACATCAATTCCGTTACCATCATCCCGGACCTCAATGACAACGTTATTTCCATCCTGATAAGCATCAAGGAAAATAGAACCAACCTCCGGCTTTCCACGTTCTGCACGAACCTCAGCGGATTCCAGACCATGATCGGCGGAATTACGAAGCAAGTGCATCAGAGGATCACCGATTTCATCTACCACAGTACGATCCAGCTCCGTTTCCTCACCGGACATATACAGTTCCATCTTCTTATCCAGCTTCTTGGACAGATCCCGGATCATTCTTGGGAACTTGCATACAACACTCTCAATAGGAACCATTCGTACCTTCATAACAGATTCGTGAAGATTCGTGGTTACACTCTCAAGATATTCAATCTGCTCGTTAAAGGTAGTACTGTTCACACCTTCTACACTGGATGCAGATACAAGGGAGTTCTTTGCAATGATCAGCTCGCTCACCAGATTCATTAAAACATCCAGTTTTTCAATATCCACACGGACGGTACGGTTTACTACCGGTTTACCGGCCGGCTTCTTATCGTTCTTGGCAGGAACTGCAGAGGCGGTCTTCTGTGCAGGCTTTCTTTCTGCTGCGGTTTCTGTGGAAACTGCAGTTTCTTCTTCTCCGGAAGCCTCGTCGTCCTTAAGCTCTAACTCCGATCCGACAACCTTATCGATTTCGGATACGTTTCTTGCCGCATGAAGGATTTCGTCTAAGGAATTATCGGTTACCACGATCAGGCTGAAATCCAGATCAAACTTCTCATCCTCTATATCCTGCGCTGAAGGATTGCAGACAATAATCTCTGCCCGTTCCTCCACAGCCTTATATACAAGAAACGCTCTTGCTGCCTTAAGCAGACAGTTCTCCTGAATATAAACCGTCATACCATATGTATTCTTTCCCTGTTCCTTAGCGGTACGGAATACATGCTTCTGATCATCGGTAAGAACAATTTCTTTCCACTTTTCTTCGCCATCTGCAGCTGCTTTCTTTTCTGCTTCCGCAGCTGCGGGATCCTCTTTCTTTTCCTCCTTTGCAGGAGCATTGCTGCCCTTTAAGAAGCTGTTCAGCATTTCGATCAGCGGCTGGTTATCGTTTGTTCCTTCATCCGCGCTTTCCTGAATATTATTGGTATACTCTTCAAGTGCATCCAGACACTGGAATAAAGTATCAATCATGTTTGCAGACACCTTCAATGTGCCGTTACGGATCTCAGAGAATACATTTTCCATATCATGAGTCAGCGTCTGCATTCTCTTATATCCCATGGTGCCTGCCATTCCCTTTAAGGAATGCGCTGCCCGGAAGATCTCGTTAATGGTATCCGTATCTTCAGGCTCCTGTTCCAGCTTCAGAATCTGCGTATTCAGATTCTCAAGATGTTCTTTGGCTTCATCCAGAAAAATTTCCAAATATTGACTTACATCCATTTTAACATACCCCCACGTTCTTAATAATTTCCTGCGCAATACGTTCGAGTGGAATTCCCACTAAAGCCAGTCCGCTTTTGATAATGCACTTCGGCATTCCATACACCGTGCAGCTGTCTTCATCCTGCGCATAAACAAGTACTTTTTTCTTTTGCTTCAATGCAGCGATTCCAGCCGTGCCATCGGCACCCATGCCTGTAAGAACCGCACATACGATCAAATCATATGCACTGTCTGCCAACGATTCATACATATAGTTGGCGCATGGTCTCACGCCCTCTCTTGGCGGCTCATCCGAATAATGAATCATATGGCCCCGTAAACACCGGACCACATTCATATGCCTGCCACCCCTGGCCAGATAAACACAGCCTTTCTGAAGGATATCACCTTCTTCTGCTTCCTTCACAGTAACTCTGCTCAGGTCGTTCAGTCTGGACGCCAGTGCTTCTGTAAAGCCTGCGGGCATATGCTGTACGAGCAATACCGGAGCATTCAGTTCCTTCGGCAGCAAAGGTATCAGCTTCTGCAACGCCTTGGGACCCCCGGTAGAACTGGCAATCGCGACCACCTTGCCTGCGGAATCCGTTCTAATCATATTTACTTTATTTCCTTTCACATGTTCTTGACCTGATGTGTCTGCCACATCTTTCGATGCTGGTATTTACATATACTTAGTATACCACACTTTATCCTTCACATGAGTGCAAAGTAATCGTCTATATTCCTTTTTCCCGCTTTCTGTGTTTTCTTTCTTCCTCGAAAATGAACCGAATAATTTCTTCCCGCTCTGCTGTATCAATATGAATGTACTGAGCACGGTGCTCATAAAGTCCCGGCCGGTCTGGCAGCTCCCGTGCTGTTAAAATCTTTGAAATCAGCGTATATTCTTTACTCTTTCCATCGGTTGCCAGATTGTATTTGCAACAGACCAGACTATCCGGCTCATAACAGTAATCCCCGACAAACCGGATTCCCCCACCGCTGATGTCCACAATCACACTTCTCTTAAGAGGAAGTCCCGGCACCAGATACTTATCATTGTTCTCAACTGCCCTGATCTCTTCCTTTTCCAGTGGACGGGCACTCATCTCAAGAGCACAGCCCAGACGATAATATTCTCTCCTTTGGAATTTTCTCAAATTACTCGTAAGCTCCAGTAGAAGAATATACTGATTATCCTGTTTATAACGGTCAACAACCTTCACAAAGCACTGGTAAAGCCCTGATTCCGTATAGAAATACACGTCATACTCAGCATTTACCGGAAGCAGAATCAGCTTGGATTTTTCCATCGGCATCACAATTTCCAACTGGTCATCCGATAAAATATCACTGACCATACTGGCGTAAACCTTTTTCTTTTCTCCTTCATCTGCGAATTTTACCCGTTCTACCGCCTGAACTTCCACCTTGTCTCCGGGCTTCACGTATTTTGACAGCATTTTGCTCCCCCTCTAACCGTTGTTTCTCTTTCCTATAATATGTGAAAAGAATGCGGCAACACCACGCTTCTGTGTATTCTGTCCTTCATCCTGTTTCATCAGCTTTGCTGCGATCTCTTCATAGGCCTGCGCAGACCTTGCCTGCGGATTCTGTAAGGAAACCGGAAGCTGCTGCATCACAGCCTTTGCCAAAAGCGGATCCTGCGGCACAGCACCCAAATAGGTAATGGGAAGCTTCAGGTAACGGCTTACCACTACATCGAGTTTTTGGAATAATACTTCTCCTTCGTTTGCAGTGCTGACACGATTGGCTATCATACAAATCTGCGTATTGTCCCGTTCCAGTCCCGGGTGTCCGTTCAATGCCTTTAACAACGAATAGGAATCGGTAATGGAAGTCGGTTCCGGTGTTGTCACAAGCAGGATTTCGCCACTTGCCACAAGAAATTCCAGTACCGCATCCGAAATTCCGGCTCCGGTATCTACAATAATAACATCTGCAATGGTATCCAGTTCTGCAAGATTATGGACAATATACGTCAGATAATCCTTACTTAAATTCGACAACCCCGTGATCCCGGATCCACCGGAGATAAATCCAACCTCCATCGGTCCCCAGGTGATGATGTCTTTAATATTTTTACCCTGATAAATCAAATCACTGAGATTGTGTTTTGGTACTGCGCCAAACATAATCTCAATATTGGCAAGTCCAAAATCCGCATCCAGAATCACGACCTTCTTTCCCATCTTACGGAATTGAATTGCCAGATTGATCGCTGTATTGGATTTTCCAACACCGCCCTTTCCACTTGTGACCGTGATCACCCGTGCCAAAGGCCTGCTGCGTTTCACATTACCTGCCTTTATGATATTTCTTAACTGTTCTGCCTGATCCATTTCCTATCCCCGATCTTTTGATCTTTTGTATTGAATCGTATTTTCGTACTATTTCTGCTTCCCTCCAAGCAATCTTTTTACAGTCTTCTGCGGATTGAAATCTTCAATGTCATCCGGTACATTCTGTCCGCAGGTCACATAAGAGAGCGGTGCTCCGGTATAAAGCTTTAAGTTTAACAGATTTCCCAGCGTTATGGTTTCATCCAGCTTTGTGAAAATCAGCTTGTAATCTGTCATATCCGAATAAGTATCCGCAATGCTTAGCAGATCCCGGTACTTCGTCGTTGCACTCAATACCAGAAATACCTCTTTTTCAAGAATACCATCCACAGAATGAATCAGCTCCTTCATCACTTTCTTCTGCTCGGCATTCTGGTGGGAATGTCCTGCCGTATCCACTAAAATATAGTCGCAATCCTTAAAGTCCCGCATGGCCTGGGAAAGCTCCTCAACCGAATAAATAATCCGGAACGGAACCTCCAGGATATTTGCATAGGTCCGCAGCTGTTCTGCTGCTGCAATACGATAAGTATCTGCGGTAAGCAATGCCACCTTTTTACCTCCATCCACGCAGAAGTGTGAGGCTATTTTGGCAATGGTTGTTGTCTTTCCAACGCCGGTAGGTCCGATAAAAAATAACATCTTCGGTCCCTGGGCCGCCGGAGTAATGCCTGCCGGCTTTCCAAATTTCAGGATCATTTTCTGGTAGATATTGGAAAGTGCATAGTCAAACGGCATGTTCGGCTTGTTGGATTTTTCAATTTCATCAATGATCTGGTTGGCATATTTTTCATTGACTTCATTTTCCAGCATGGTATTATAAAGCAGCTTCATAAACTGCTCCATTTCACTCGGCGTCTCTTCTTCTGCTTCTGCCTTGTCCTCTGTCTTATTCTCTTCAGGCTTTTGCATCTGCTGCTCCAAAAGGAAATGCAGGCTGTCAAGCTTTTCTTCAATGACTGTGCTGTCCGCATGCTTCTCCTCCTGACTGCCCTGTTCCTTTTTCCCTGCTGCCTCCTGCTGCAGGGCTTTCTCACTGACAGAGCGGATATTTGCAATGGCATCTGTCAGATTCAGGTCCTTTTCCGGCCCTGTTCCCGGTCTTACCGGTTCTTCTTCAAGCGCCACCGTTACTTCAACCATCTGAGGCTTAAGAAAACTGAACATCCCCTTCTTCTTCACATTCCGGACATTCATAATGACAATGCCGTCTCCCAATTCTTTCTTCGCACTTTCTACTGCTTCTGCTTCTGTTTTCCCTTGAAATTTCTTGATTATCATGCTGTCACCATTCCTACAGACTGTAATTCTACATTATTTTCCACTTCATTATAGGATACTACGATCAGATCCTTCACATAATCCTCTGTCAGTCGTTTGAAATACATACGGACAATCGGAGAAGTAATAATAATGGGATTCTTCCCCAGGTTTTCCAGCTTTGCAATCTCCGTTTCCACTGATTTGATAATGGCCTTCGTACGTTCCGGATCCAGTGTCAGATAAGCACCGTTTTCCGTCTGCTTCACACTTGCCATAATTTCCTGCTCGATCTTCGGATCCAGCGTTACCACGCTCGTTGTCTCATTCGGCGGGAAGAACTTATTGGAAATCGCACGTTTCAGGCTCTGACGCACATACTCGGTTAAGATATCCGTATCTCTCGTAGAAGGTGCATAATCTGCCAGTGTTTCAAAGATCGTCAGAAGGTCACGGATAGAAATTCCTTCCTTAAGCAGGTTCTGCAATACCTTCTGTACCTCGCCAAGTCCAAGAAGCTTCGGAATCAGTTCGTCTACCAGCGAAGGATTTGTTTCCTTTAAGTTGTTTACCAGATTCTGTACATCCTGTCTGGTCAGGAGCTCTGCAATATGCTGGCGGATAATTTCCGTCAGATGGGTTGCAATGATAGAAGGAGGATCCACTACCGTATAGCCAAGGCTCTCTGCACGTTCCCGCTGCCCTTCCGTAATCCAGATGGCCGGCAGATGGAAGGACGGTTCAAACGTTGGAATACCGGTAATCTCTTCCTCCACATAGCCCGGATTCATTGCCATATAGTGATCAAACAGGATTTCGCCCTCGCTCACCTGTATGCCTTTAATCTTAATAATATACTGGTTCGGATTTAGCTGAATGTTATCACGCAGTCGGATAATCGGCACTACCGTACCTAATTCCAGTGCAATCTGCCTCCGGATCATCACCACCCGGTCAAGCAGGTCACCGCCCTGATTCACATCCGCTAACGGAATAATACCGTAGCCAAACTCCAGCTCGATCGGATCCACCTGCAGGAGACTGTTGACATTCTCAGGCTGCCGGATCTCTTCTGCCGCTGCCTCCTCCGTATCAACTTCATTTTCAATCTGCGCTGTTTCGATCGTTCCCGCAATCACACGTCCCGTCACGACAAAAATCAGTCCCAATGCCAGGAAAACCACTGTGGGAAGCGGCGTAACAATACCAAGTCCTGCAATAATTGCACCTACCAGATACAAGGCTCTTGGTACACCGAATAACTGTCTGATCAGTACCGTACCAAAGTCTGCATCCTTCGATCCCTTCGTAACCAGAATACCTGTAGAAAGTGAGATCAGAAGAGAAGGAATCTGGCTTACCAGACCGTCACCGATTGTTAAAATAACATATTTATTCAGTGCCGCTGTAATATCCATATTCTGCCGCAGTACACCCATGGCGATACCGCCGATGACATTGACTGCGGTAATAATAAGACCTGCCGTTGCATCTCCCTTTACGTACTTTACCGCACCATCCATGGATCCGAAGAAGCTCGCTTCTTCCTGAATCTTGTCTCTTCGCCTTTTTGCTTCGGCATCATTGATTGCTCCCGTATTTAAGTCCGCATCAATCGCCATCTGTTTACCGGGCATTGCGTCCAAAGTAAACCGTGCCGTTACTTCAGCTACACGTTCGGAACCTTTGTTGATCACCATAAACTGCACAATCAGCAAAATCAGGAATACAATCGCACCTACAATCAGATCCCCGCCACCAACAAAGCTTCCGAAGGTTGCTACCACCTGTCCCGGATCACCGGTTGTAAGAATCAGACGGGTCGAAGATACATTCAGTGCAATACGAAAAATGGTGGTGAACAACAGAATGGTCGGGAAGAATGACATATCCAGTACTTCCTTGGAAAACATCGTAGTAAACAGGATCGTAAATGCAATCGCAATATTACATGCAAGCAGAACATCCAGAAGCCAGCTTGGAATCGGTACAATCAGCATTACAAAGGCTGCTACGATATATGCCGCTACACCAACGTCTGCCTTTTTCATGTCTGCTCTCCTTTCCTGTCGTCTTCGGTCTACTCAATCCTTTATGCTTTCCCCTTCAGGTGATATACAAAAGCAAGCACTTCCGCCACCGCCTGATAAAGTTCCGGAGGAATCAGGCCTCCGATATCCACATTGGCATAAAGCATACGTGCCAATGGCTTATTTTCTACAATTTCAATGTCATGCTCCCTGGCAATCTCCTTGATCTTCTGTGCCAGATAATCTTCACCCTTTGCAAGCACATAAGGAGCATCGTACCTGTCCGGATCATACTTGATCGCTACCGCAAA
>ENA-OPCY01002066-OPCY01002066.1-human-gut-metagenome-genome-assembly--contig:-NODE-2066-length-10234-cov-2.072993_pt1 | contig 10234 bp, 8 predicted proteins | sample MGYA00241568_ERZ501487 | MGnify/ENA primary metagenome ERZ501487 (study PRJEB25962, sample SAMEA2042574) | human gut metagenome | biome: human gut; feature: human-associated habitat; material: faeces... | reverse complement strand
CCAGACAGAAGCTATGACACTTGGTACAAGAATCGTAGTTATGAAAGATGGTGTAGTTCAGCAGGTAGATTCACCTAAGAACTTATATGATAATCCGGTTAACTTATTCGTAGCAGGATTCATGGGATCACCTCAGATGAACTTCTTAGATGCTACCGTAGAAGTAAATGGTGACACTGCAAGCCTTAAGGTTGCAGGAAGCAGCATTCCGCTCCCTCCGGCTAAGTCCAAGAAGCTGATTGAAGGCGGTTACGCTGGAAAGACAGTTACATTTGGTATTCGTCCTGAAGATGTATATGATTCCGAAATGTTCATCGAGACATCCAAGTGTGTATTTGAATCTACAATTAAGGTATATGAATTACTTGGTGCTGAAGTTTACTTATACTTTGATCTGGCTGAGTTCCCGATCACGGCAAGAGTTGATTCCCGTACAACAGCTAGACCTGGCGATACTGTTAAGTTCGCTTTCGATGTTGAAAAGATTCATGTATTCGATAAGGAAACAGAACAGGTTATTACAAACTAGTATGATGTACACAAAAGGGATGCCAAAAGGCATCCCTTTTGTGTAGAGCACTTAGCGAAAGCGAGCCGAAGGCGGCCCGAAAAATGTAAAGGAGTAAAGAGATGATATCTACTCAGGTTTTGGCAAACTGTATTGAGGAACTTCATAATATTACCAAAGTAGATCTTTGCGTTTATGATGCAGATGGAATCGAGGTAGTTTCTACCTTTGACAATGAAGAGGTTACGGGAGACATGATCCGGTATTTCATTGCTTCTCCTGCGGACAGTCAGGTGATTGGAATTCATCATCTTTTGAAAGTATCGGAAGAAGGAGAATTACTGTATGCGTTAGTCGCACGTGGAAGTGGTGATGAAAGCTACATGGTTGGTAAAATTGCGGTCAGCCAGTTGCTGCAGCTGCAGAGTGCTTATAAGGAGCGTTTTGACCGGAATAACTTTTTCCAAAATCTGTTAATGGATAATCTGCTGTTGGTTGATGTGTACAACCGGGCGAAGAAGCTTCATGTAGAGGTTGCAGTACCACGTGTTGTACTTCTGGTTGAAGCGGATAAGGAAAAGGACAGCACGATAGCAGAACTGCTTCGTGGTATGTTTTCTTCACAATCGGGAGATTTTGTTACTGCGGTAGATGAGAACAACGTTATTCTGATTAAGAGCCTGGAGCCTGAAGAGGGGTATGAAGAGATTCATCAGGTGGCGCAGAGCATAGTGGATACAATCAGTGCGGAGGCTATGACGAATGTCCGTGTGTCATATGGAACCATTGTGCAGGAATTGAAGGATGTTTCCAAGTCCTATAAGGAAGCAATGATGGCGATTGATGTCGGCAAGATCTTTTATGCGGAGAAGCGTGTAAATTCCTATGCGACACTTGGCATTGGAAGACTGATTTACCAGCTTCCGACCAATCTTTGTAAGATCTTCATGGAAGAGATCTTTGGAGATACCGATCCGGGCAGCCTGGATGATGAGATTGTATCCACAGCATATAAATTTTTTGAGAACAATCTGAATGTATCAGAAACCTCCAGACAGTTATTTATTCATCGGAATACATTGGTGTATCGTGTTGAAAAGCTGCAAAAGGCAACCGGACTGGATGTGCGTACCTTTGATGATGCGCTGACCTTTAAGATTGCCATGATGGTATATGATTACATGTGCTATCTTGAGGCACAGAATGGGATTTAAGGTCTGTATTTTATTAAGAACAGGTATAGATTTCTCCATACAATGAATATAGTAGTACAGACTATATTCATTGTATGGAGTTTTTATGTTTGTAAGAAAAAATTATTATCTTTATGCAGAAAATGCGGAAAAACAGAATGAAAAAAAGAAACTGCTGGGAAGCGTAAGGCTTACACGGATCGAAGAGCAGTGGACAATGGAAATCCAGTGGAAGGACGAAAATGATGCAGCAGCGTTGGTTTCAAAAGCGGAGGAAGAAGAATTACAACTCCAGATCAAGGAAAAAGAAATAATTCTTAGGTGTAAAAAGCGGGACTTGAGAGAGGATCAGGATCAGAGGAAACCGGTTGGAGAACAGAATGAAGCGGGAAGTCTGGCAGGAATTTATAATGAGGAGAAGAAAATATCTGTAAATACAGGGAAACACCAAGAACAGGAATTGAGTGAAAATACAGAAAAATATATAGAAGAAGATGCAGAGGATGCAGCAGATACCAATGCGGATAAAACAGAAGAGCAGGAGTTAGCTGTTACTGCTACAGAAAATATACGGAAAGAGGACAAACAGGAAGAAGATAAGCAGGAAGAGGATAAACAGGAAAGGGAGGAACAGCAAAGGAAACTACAGATCCGGACAGGCGGAGAAGACAGGGGTCATCAGATCGATCAGGAATGGGAGCAGATACGCAGTTCCTGTCACAAGGTGGAGACCTGCAGGGAGCTTGGAGAAGTCTATCGAGTTAATAAGGGAAATTTCACAGTACTCCCGGAGTCGATGAAACATATTCTGCAGAACAGCTTTTTAGTACATGGTCTGATGAATTATGGATATTTGTTATTATTCCGTGTGGATGAAAAGGTGAGACAGTTCGGAGTGGGGGTTCCCGGTGTATATTACGAGAAAGAGAAGCTTGTTGCAGAGATGTTCGGCTTCCCACAATTCTGGTGTGATGGCAAGTCAGATAATGGAAAATTTGGTTATTACTTGCGAATCGTGTCATAGAATTGTATAATGGAAATAGTAAAAAAGAACTATCTTACGATAGAGGGATTGCTATGAAAATTGCGGTTATTATGGGGGGAATCCGTTTTGACAGCCAGAAACGGATTCTGAATGGAATTATAGAGAAGGCGAAAGAGGATCAGGCAGACATCTATGTATTTAGTTGTGACGTGTGGTCTTATTCAACAACACAGTTTATTACCGGAGAGATGGAAATTTATAAGCTCCCCGATTTTACGAACTATGATGGTGTCATTATTCATGGTGATACGTTATATAATGCTGAGACGATTGCAAATATTGTTCAGAATGTGCATGATGCCGGAGTACCCTGTGTTAATCTGACACTGGAAGTTGAGGGTATGGCGAATCTTAGTATGGAGAATGACAATGGGATTACACTGTTGATCAATCATCTTGTTGAAAAGCATGGTGCGAAAACCATCAACTTTATTTCCGGTCCGGAGGGAAATTTTGATGGAGAAGGACGGTTGAATGCCTATAAGAAGGCACTGGAAGAGCATGGAATGGAGATTGAGGATCATCGGATTTATTTTGGTGATTACCATCCTAAGAGTGGAATGGAGGCTGTGGAATTTTTTGCAGATTCCGGACTGGATATGCCGGATGCTATTATGGCAGCAAATGATGAGATGGCACTCGGAGCCCTGTATGAACTTGAAAAGCGTGGGTATCGTATACCGGAAGATATTATGATTACCGGATATGATAATATTTATGAGGCGCAGAACCATGCACCCCGTATTACGAGTGTACAGCGTCCGGAGGAGGAGCTGGGGCGTAAGGCATATACCTATCTGATGGATGAGATTGCCGGTAAGCCTAAGATCGGCAGTGAGCAGCTTCTTTCCTGGCCGGTGTTTGCCGAAAGCTGTGGATGCAGGTGCGATACGAAGGAAGACTTTGCAGAACTCCGCAGGAAGCTGGCACAGGATCGAATTGAGACTACCACCTATACGGAGATTATTAAAGCTTCCTCTGCAGACTTTGTAGGGGTGGAGACACAGAAGGATCTGTTTGAGAAGATTCGTAAATATATTGCCATGTTAGATCCGGAGGAGTTTTACCTTTGCCTGGGATATAACACGAATTCCATTAATACCGATATTATGTCTCATCTGAATACCGAGGCCGGAAATATGGATTTACTGACGTATCCGAAGGATGCGACAGTTCCGATTGTTTACCGGAATGGACATTTTGAGACCTACGGACGTTTTCATGTAAACGAATTGCTTCCTGAGAAATACAAGGAACATGACGGAAGTATGCTTTATACCATCGTTCCGGTACATTATCAGGAAAGAACCTATGGATACTGCGTACTGGGAAAGAGCCGTCTCCTGATTGACAGCTCCTGGTTTCATTTGTTTATTATGAATATTAATAATGCCTTAGAGAGCGTGCGGAAGCAGGAAGTTATGAATGCGATGGTTGAGAGACTGAACCGCATGTGGGTATATGATACATTGACCGGTATCTTTAACCGTGCCGGATTCTTCAAGTTCTCTTCTGCAATTGTAAAAGAGGCACAGGAACGAGGTAAGCCGTTATTTGTGTTGTTTCTTGATCTGGATGGTCTGAAGAAGGTCAATGATCAGTATGGACATGACGAAGGTGACGCATATATTAAGGCAATGGCCAATGTATTGAATCAGGTGCGTAAGCATGGTGAGCTGCTGATGCGGTATGGTGGAGATGAATTTGTTATTCTGTCCAAAGGTTACACAGATGCAGATGCGAAGAACTATATTTCCCAGATTCAGACAGGAATCGAGAATTATAATGCAAATTCGAACCATGAGTATACACTGGAAGCAAGTATGGGGTATACCATTGTAGAGCCGGCACCGGATCTGGATATTGAGGAAATTATTGAGGCCGCAGACCAGGAAATGTATAAAATGAAGAAGGCTAAGAAAGCGGCACGCAGGGATTGACTGGTATAACGGTTTCTAAATAACTATACCACCATTCAAAAGCATGCCCAATAAGGCAATATGGACATTGAAGGTAAGTGATTGATGTATTAAAAGAACCGTGGACTTTGTCCATAAGGAACTGCTACGCGTTACCAAAGCAGTTAACTGAGATCAGGCACCCTTACGGCACATGGCAGGTTCTGCTTAGTGCTGCTTTGTTCCCAACCTGACACGGTTCGCAGTCTCCATTGCGTAAGACCCAATCGTTAACGCCACTTACTCCGGGCAGCCATAGCAGCTCCTTACAAACAAGAGCTGCACGGTTCAGACTTATTTAGTATATGTGTTTTTTTATTCTTTGTCAATGGGAGTTATACAATGTTAATCAGTGGTTTAAATAAAACAACATTATTGGATTATCCTGGAAGAGTTGCAGCAACGGTATTTACCGGAGGCTGCAATTTTCGTTGTCCGTTCTGTCATAACGGGGGACTGGTATTAAGCCCGCTGACACAGGAGCATTACACGGAAGAGGATATCCTTGGTTTTCTTAAAAAGCGTAAACATATTCTGTCCGGCGTCTGCATTACCGGTGGAGAACCGACCATTCAACAGGATCTTCCGGACTTCATTCGGAAAATTAAGGAATTGGGGCTGGCAGTAAAACTGGATACGAACGGTTCTCATCCACATATGCTGGAGGAATTGATCGGAAAGAAGCAGATTGATTATGTGGCAATGGACATCAAGAATGTACCCGGGAAATATCAGGAGACAACGGGACTTGCAGAAGAAGGAGCGTATGCAGAAGCATCTGATAATGCTTTTCCTGTGAAGGCTGTGCAGCAGTCTGTGGAGCTGCTGAAAAAATCCGGTATTCCTTATGAATTCCGGACAACGGTTGTAAAAGAATTTCATACACAACAGGTGCTTCAGGAGATCTGTATATGGATTGCCGGAAGCCCTGCCTATTATTTACAACAGTTTGAGGATAGTGGACAACTGATTGCAAAAATGGAAGGATCTGTGGATAAGGGTATGATTTTTCATGCTTATGAAGAAGCAGAGATCAAAAGAATTGCGGAGCATCTGAACCATATTCCGGGGATGGAAGGAAAGGTGCATTTGCGAGGAATGAACGGGAAATAAGCAAACTATAGCTATGACCAGGAGGTTCTGGTGAAAACAACACAACTAACCGACCAGGAAAAGTACATGAAGGAAGCATTACGGCAGGCGAAGAAGGCCTATGCATTGGGTGAGGTACCGATTGGCTGCGTGATCGTGCATGAAGGAAAAATTATCGGGAGAGGATATAACCGTCGGAATACGGATAAAAATACATTGGCGCATGCGGAAATTACCGCAATCAATAAGGCAAGCAGGAAATTAGGTGACTGGAGGCTTGAGGGATGTACGCTGTATGTGACGCTGGAGCCTTGTCAGATGTGCGCCGGGGCGATTGTACAGGCAAGAATCGATGAAGTGGTTATGGCCAGTATGAATCCGAAGGCAGGCTGCGGAGGATCCATCTTAAATATTCTGGAAATGCCTGAGTTTAATCATCAGGTGAAGGTGACAAGGGGAATTTTGGAAGAAGAATGCTCCCATATGCTGACACAGTTCTTTAAAGAGCTCCGTATCCGCAACAAGGCAGAAAAGGAACTCCGTAAAGAACAGGAGCAGCAGAAGAATCTGAATGAGGATTTATCATCCGGTCAATAAGAATTCACAATGTTCTGCAGCCAGACATTACTCTTAATCATAAAGAAGCCGATGATGACCTTGATGATTTCTGTAAAGCTGACAAGGAAAAATACCATCGTGATGGAAAGCGTGGTAAAGCGTGATAGAACGAAGGCATAGGGAATCATGACCACCCAGGTATAAACACTGTCAAACAGGAAAGTGACGATGGTTTTGCCGCCGGAACGCAGGGTAAAATAGCTGCAGTGGGAGAAGGCACACAGAGGCATCGCCATTGCAGAAATAATAATGAAGTTTTTGGCAAGAGCCTTGATGCCGGGTTCTGTCTTATAGATTTCAGGGAAAAGACCGCCGAGCAGGATCATAATGACAGAGATACAGGCACAACACGCCACATCAAAGAAGATGATCTTATTATCGGCATCCTTTGCTTCCTCGAGCTGACCGGCTCCCAATTTCTGACCAACCACAATTGAAATACAGTTTCCAAGCTGCAGATAAACAATATTAAACAGATTGGAAATTGTGGAGGAAATATTCTGCGCAGCAACCACCTCAAGACCCCGTACAGCATAGCATTGTACGATGACGGCCATGCCAACCGCCCACAGCATTTCATTAAACATTAAGGGCAGTCCCTTACGGAAAATATCGGCAAGAATGGATCCGGGGATGCGTAATCCTTTATACACACCAATAAGATAAGGATTCTTATAAAGGTGGCGGTGAGCCCAGACAACAACAATCAGGCATTCCGCGTAACGGGCGATTACAGTGGCAATGGCAGCTCCGGCTACACCAAGCTCCGGTGCTCCGAAGGCACCGAAAATCAGTACATAATCAAGGACCAGGTTGGTAATCACCGCAACAATACCGGAAACCATCGGCACGAAGGTCTGTCCGGTTTCACGGATCGTGCTTACGTAGGTCTGGGAAACAGCAAAGGGGAGCAGGCCAAAGATCATGATGGCGAGATATTCTTTGCCATAGGACAGGGCAAGCCGGGTATTACCGACAGAACCTCCGTCATTTAAGTAGAGGGAAATGAGCGGTTCATCCAGGAAATGAAACAGCACACAGGCAATCGCAGTGATCAGCAGACAGGCGTACAATTTGAAACGGAAGGTATATTTCTGTCCCTCAAAGTCTCCTTTTCCGAAAAACTGCGCACTGAAAATACCTGCACCGGAGACGCCTCCAAAGATGCAGATATTAAATACAAAAAATAACTGATTTACAATGGCAACGCCGGACATGGGTTCTGTTCCGATCTGCCCGACCATAATATTATCCAGGAAACTGACAAAGCTTGTGATTCCGTTTTGGACAATCATCGGAAAGGCCAGAAAAATCAGATAACGGTAAAAGGCTTTATCTCCAATAAATTTTTTCTTTGCTTTGGTTAAAATTCCAGTCTGACTCATAAGGTACTCCAATTGTTTCATATTCGTGCATTTATTCTGTTTTCATAGTGGAATCCGGCCAGTGAAGACGATGGAGCTCTCCGGTAAGCTGCATACTTTCGAAATTCTGCTGACGGAGTGCTTCGTATAAAACGATCGATACCGAATTCGATAAGTTTAAGGACCGGATCGTGGGCAACATCGGGATTCTGATGCACGTGTCTGAATATTCTATCAGAATTTCCTCCGGAATACCAGCACTTTCTTTTCCAAACATAATATAATCGTCCGGTCCAAAGGAAACGTCCGTATAGACATGCTGCGCCTTGGTGGTGGCCATCCAGATTCTGGCGCCGGGATGCCGGGATTTGAAATCCTCAAAATTGATATAACGAGTGACATTCAGATGCTCCCAGTAATCCATGCCGGCACGTTTAATGGACTTTTCGTTAAGCTGGAAGCCAAGCGGCTCAATTAAATGAAGATCTGTGCCGGTGGCGACACAGGTTCTTCCAATATTTCCCGTATTTGCCGGAATCTCCGGCTGATGTAAGATGATATGCATGTTGTTCCTTCTTTCTGTAATGAATGATAAATGTGGTATCTTCTGATCTGGCCGGAGAAATTAGTATTCATCCTCTTCGTCTGCGGCAACCGGAAGTGAAAAAATAAATTCAGAGCCAACGCCTTCTGTACTGATGACGTTAATGTTTTCACCATGGGAACGGATGATTTCCCGGGTAATGGAAAGTCCTAAGCCGGTTCCCTTCTTGTCCCTGCCACGGGACAGATCAGATTTGTAAAAGCGTTCCCAGATCTGCTTCAGTTCATCCTTCGGAATACCGATTCCACTGTCCTTTACAGAGACAAATACCTTATTGTGCTTTTCCGTGGTTTCAATCCTGATAATGGAATCCTCGTGGCTGAATTTGATGGCATTGTCGAGAAGGTTGTACAATACCTGCTGGATCTTCCCGACATCGGCTTTGACATAAAGCTCGTCACCGGTGAGGATGAGTTCAATGGCAATCATCTTCTGCCTGCAGGTGCCTTCAAAGGAGGCAGCCGTGTTACGGATGACGGCGTTGATGTTAAAGCAGCTGATATCCAGGAGCATTCCCTTCGTATTCAGGTTATTTAAGGTCAGCAGACTGTTTGTCAGCTTACGGAGCCGTTCGGTTTCGTTCAATACAATGTTCAGATATTTTTCGTAAAGCTCCGGAGGAATTGTGCCATCGAGCATTGCTTCCAGATAACCCTTGATGGAGGTTAAGGGTGAGCGGAAGTCGTGGGAAACATTTGCCACGAACTTCTTCTGATCGTCTTCGGAACGTGCAATTTCACCTGCCATGTAAGAAATGGTTGCACCAAGGTATCCGATTTCATCTTCACTGTCGATCTGAAATTCATAGTGCATGTTGCCGGATGCATACTGCTCGGTTGCCTGCGTGATTTTGCGTAAAGGAAGATAAACCAGCTCAGTAAAAAAGATCAGGATAATCAATGACAGTAAAAACAGAATGACGAGCATAATATAGGAAATGTTCAGCAGACTGTTACAGGATGTGGTGAGGTTACTCATCGGATAATGGATGACTACATATCCACGTACCTTGAAATCGGAGGTGATCGGAGCAAAGACACTCAACTGTTCCTCTGTAAAGGTATCAAAGAAATTCCCGACGGTGTAGTAGGAGCCTTCCGTAATGGTCGGGTCAAAATTGTCGATGACAATTTCATTTTCCACGTTGATGGGTTCATTGGAACAGAGCACCAGACGTCCGGACGGGTTAATGATCCACAGGGTAGCTGAAAGATAGGTATCCAGCGCATCCAGCTGGTTTTTCACACTTTCCAGAGTGGTTTCATTGTTGTAAAGGTCGGAAGCGTAGGTGTTGGCAATCAGTGTTGCTTCCTTATACAAGGCATCTGCTTTTTCACGCTTCAGATGCTCCATGGTCATACTGCTTACAAAGGTAGCAACAACCATGAAACCAAAAAATCCGAAGATGATATAAGCCAGAATAAATTTCAGATAAAGTGTTTTTTTCATAAAAGCCTCGCTGCTTATCATCGATAAGCATTCATGAATTATTTCGTCTCAAACTTGTAGCCGATACCCCAGATGGTGGCAATCCTCCAGTGTTCATGATCGTTGATTTTCTCACGCAGACGCTTAATATGTACGTCAACGGTACGGGTATCACCAATGTATTCATATCCCCAGATCTGGTCAAGAAGCTGTTCACGGGTAAATACATGGTTCGGGGAAGAGGCAAGGAAATACAGAAGCTCCAGCTCCTTCGGCGGCATTTCAATCGTGCGTCCCATATAGAGGACAGAGTAGTTGGTCTGATTAATAATCAGATCCGGATATTCCACACATCGGATATCGGCAGCCTCCGGTGCGGCAGCAGCCGGTTTGTAACGGCGCAGAACTGCCTTGACACGGGCCA
>ENA-OPCY01002064-OPCY01002064.1-human-gut-metagenome-genome-assembly--contig:-NODE-2064-length-10246-cov-1.725052_pt1 | contig 10246 bp, 9 predicted proteins | sample MGYA00241568_ERZ501487 | MGnify/ENA primary metagenome ERZ501487 (study PRJEB25962, sample SAMEA2042574) | human gut metagenome | biome: human gut; feature: human-associated habitat; material: faeces... | reverse complement strand
ACTTCCGCATAAGCTCTGTAATATTTGTTTGTCCCTTTATTGCTATAAAGCTCTGATATCTCCAGAACTTCTACTTTTGGATGACGCTGTAAGATTTTCTGAAACCACACAATGTCATTCTTCGTTCCCATCAATCTGACTTTTAACATTAGTCTGCTCCTCCAAATAAGGCATACAGTTCCCGGTTATAAGTCGCATACTCCGGATAGCGGATCTGTATCGCCTGCCAAAAGAAAGGTGCATAGGCACAGCAGAACAAGTCCTCCACTGTATACTGCCTGCACTCGTTTACCTGTTCCTCTGTTTTTGTGTAATCATCTACACTCGGTGTGCCGTTGCAATACAGATTAAATGCCATTCGCACCACCTTCATACTGCCACTGGTCTGCCAGCCTTCATGCAGACACTCAGTTTTTACACATCCCGTCTTAAAATCATAGATGCTATTGATATTTCTTCTCGTATCATCACTGATACCAAGGCAATAGCAAAGTGCCTTGTGGTACACATCCTGATAGCGTACCTCTTTTAATTTTTCATAGTAGAATTTTTCATGTGCTTCGCTGATAAAATTGATTGTCTGTTTCTTATTGTTTTCTGCTCCTAACGCTGTGTTGTTCATAGTGAACCTCCTTTAAAAAATTTTTATTTTGCATATAAAAAAGGACTAAGTCCTTTTTAAGCCATAGCTTTAAGGATTTAGTCCTAATCGAGAGATATAAGAAAGGGAAGCATTACGCTTCCCTTTCGAGTTATATATAGATTTTGCAAACAATATCTTTAAATCGGTTCGCTTTCGTGTACTCAGCATGATATTTCATGTACTCATTCACATCATCCCTTGTAACAATCAGCGTTGTGAAGTAAAAATATTTACGCTCTTCTACTTTCCTGCATTGGCAATCGCAGCCTGGGAAACCATGCAGGAGCGCGGGACAGTATCCCTGAACCTGACCGAGAACCATAAAGCTGTACAGAATATCAAAGCAAGAGGAGCTTTCACAGTAAGTATTGCTGACTCTGCTCATGTGATTGAAGCCGATTATTTTGGTGTTACATCCGGCAATAAGATTTCCGACAAGCTGGGAAAAGCCGGCCTTACAGCCAGCAGAGCAGAAAAGGTGGATGCGCCAGTGATCAATGAATATTCTTAGTAAACGCTATCGCCTTCGATCCATATACCCATGGTTATTACAAGGTTCTCTTTTCCTTTATTATATGTCATAGCTGCCCAACAGGTATTTTAGCCCGTTGTCTGTTCGTATAATCTCTTACCGCATGCCTTTCATTCATTGCCATTAATAAATCCATTTATATATTCCTCCTCTTCCTTTGCTTATTTGTTTTTTCTTTTAGTATCTTCTTCGTTCTTTATCCCTGAGAAAAATGATAAAGAACGAAGAAATAATAATTTCATAATCGAATCAGCAAAATTTGAGATTCTGGATCGCTTCTTTTTTCATAAATACAGGCATCCACTCAAGCGGGGCGTCTGCTTCAACCCACTGTCCCCCATCATATTCCGAACTTGTTTTGCAGTCCACCCATACCGCGCCTTTCGGCAGGTAAACCTTTCTCGTCCGTGTGCCAGCTTCAAGTATCGGTGCAATGAGAAGGTCTGAGCCGTACAAGTACTCGTCTTCCACATCCCAGCAACACAAATCTTCCGGGTATTCATAGAACAGAGTACGCATGACAGGGGTCCCTTTCTCATGAGCCTCCTGCATGAGCATTCGTGTATAAGGACGAAGTTTTTCTCTAAGTTCTATATACGTCTTACAGATCTCATACACTTTCTCTCCGTAACTCCATACCTCATTTGCCGCGCCGGAACAACAAGTCGCGCCGCCTGTTGTTCCATACTGGGGCTGTCTCGGCTCACGGTCTCCGTGAAGACGCATGACCGGGCAGAAAGCCCCCCACTGGAACCATCTTATAAATAATTCTCTGAAAGCCGGATCATTGGGATCTCCGCCATGAAAACCGCCGATATCTGTTGTCCACCAGGGAATGCCTGCAAGTCCCATATTTAATCCTGCTGCAAGCTGATTTCTCATGCTGTCAAAGCTGGATGCAATATCTCCAGACCACACCAGGGCGCCGTACTTCTGGCTTCCCGCCCACGCGCAGCGGAGCAGATTGATGATGTTCTCCTGCCCTTCCATCTCCATCCCTTCGTAGAAGGTTCTTGCGTAATCCACCGGATAGATATTTCCAATCTCGAGATCTGTCCCCTTGTAATATCTGTAATTGTCAAAGTCATACGCAGTGTACTCCGGCTCTGCCTCATCCAGCCAGAATATCTTAATGCCTTTATCGTAATAATTCTTTTTTGCCTTCTCCCACACGTATGCCCTTGCCTCCGGATTTGTCGCGTCATAGTGGATAGTCGCGCCTTCAAAGTCAAGACCTACACGAAATCCTCTCTCTGTACGGATCAGATAACCTTTTTCCAACATCTCCTCATAATTTTCAGACTTACGGTCTACTGTGGGCCAAATAGATACCATGAGCTCCACGCCCATTTCTTTCAATTCTTTTACCATCGCATCCGGATCCGGCCAGTAGACCGGATCAAATTTCCACTCTCCCTGCTTCGGCCAGTGAAAAAAGTCAATAACGATCACATCAAGCGGAAGGCCGCGGCGCTTATATTCACGTGCAACCTCGAGCAGTTCTTCCTGTGTCTGATAGCGAAGCTTACACTGCCAGAACCCCATGCCATATTCCGGCATCATGGGAACTGTTCCAGTAACTTTCGCGTAATTTTCCTCAATTTCAGCCGGTGTATCCCCCACTGTGATCCAATAGTCCAACGCCTTTGTGCCAAAGGCTTCAAAACTTATAATATTTTTGCCCAAAACAGCCCTTCCGATTCCCGGGTTATTCCACAGAAGACCGTACCCCTTCGAGGAAATGAGGAAGGGAACGCTTGCCTGCGAATTTCTGTGCGCCAGTTCCAGATCAAGACCTTTCAGGTCAAGATAGGGCTGCTGATATTGTCCCATACCGAATAACTTTTCATTCTTATCCAGCGATTCCCAGCGCATAGTCAGATGGTAGTCGCCGCCGATATTGGGGCAGAATTCTCTCGCCTCAACCTCAATGGCACTGCACTTTTTATCTGTCACATCACGGCGGTTTCTCCAATACTCTTCCATGAGGAGATTCCCGCTTTTGTCATAGACAGTAATCTTTCCGCCGTTTGTGATAAAGAGTTCTGCTTTTCCGTTACGGATCCACGCCCCTTTGTCTGTCTGTTCTGTCTCCGCGTCAGTCCTGTCTGACGGATCCAATACCCAATTTTCATCCGGCATCTGTGCGTTCTTTGTGGCGCGGACTCTCAGTCCACTCTCGCCCCAGCCTTCAATCCACAGTTCTTCCGCGTCATAATGAAATATGATCTTATTGTTTTCTATTCGTAACATAGTCTCTCCTTTCCGAAAATAGGAAGCCTAACCTTTAACCGCGCCGCTGGTCATTCCGCCTACAATATATTTCTGCATAAAAATGAAGAGCAGCACAGGGATAATCGTGACAACGGCAAACGCGGTCAGATAACTCCATTTTGTACCGTACTGTCCCATAAAGTTAAAAATTCCCGCCGTAATCGGTCTGCTCTGCTGATCAATAATAAAAGTCATTCCATAAGCCAGATCTCCCCACGCATACAGGAAAGAAAAGATCGCACAGACCATCACACCCGGCTTAGCGATAGGCAGGAGGATGCGGATAAATGCCGTAAAACGGTTACAGCCGTCTATATATGCCGCCTCTTCCATATCTTTTGGTATAGAAGCAAAATAGTTCTTCAGGATCAAAATGGAAAACGGGATACCAATCGTCGCATCTGCAAGGATTGCGGAGCCCCATGTATTGTAAAGGTGTATATTTTTAAACAGCATAAACAGTGGTGTCAGGAGTACGGATACCGGAAGCATCTGTGTGACAAGGAATGTGAGCAACATGGCTTTTCTTCCCCTGAATCTATATTTCGCAATTCCATATGACGCAGGCACCGCAAGGATCACGGCAATCGCCATCGCACCCAGAGAGATGATCATACTGTTTGCGAAAGATTTAAACATATTGAAATCGCCTGTTTTCACCTGTGCCGCGTAAGACTTTGTATTTACCACATGGGGAAAAAATGTCGGCGGATTCTGAAATATTTCTGTCTCTGTCTTCAGTGATGTAATAAGTGTCCAATATAAAGGAAATAGAAGTATACATGCAATCAAAACTGCAATAACACAAAAGATCACATTTTTCTTTACACTTAATCTCTTCTCTTCATCCATTATTCATTCTCCTCCTTTGTTGCTCTCAGATAGAATACGCCCACGATCATCAGGATTACCAGCAGCACGTTCGCAACCGCTGACCCTTTACTGTACTGGAACATTTCAAAGGACAGCTTGTAAGAGTAGGTAGACAACATATGTGTAGAATTGACCGGTCCGCCACTTGTCATAACGTAGACCAGATCATACACTTTAAATGTATAAATAAATCCTAAAATCAGCACCGACTCGATAGTAGGACGCAGAAGCGGCAGCGTGATCTTAAAAAACGCCTGGAGTCCTGTAGCCCCGTCAATGGAAGCACTTTCGTACAGATCTTTAGGAATGGTGGTAAGTCCTGTGGATATTAATATCATATTGAAAGGAATACCAATCCAGACATTCGCACAGATCAGCGCGAACATAGCTGTCTGCGGTGTTGTCAGCCACTCAATATTCTCTGATACGAGGTGAAGACTTTTTAATATGTAGTTGAGCACTCCGATATCTGTCGCAAAAAGCAGCTTGAAAATCAGGGCTGTTACCGTAATCGGAATCATCCACGGCACAAGCAGAATGCCCCTCAACGGTTTTGAGATGGCAAATCTCTTGTTAAAGAAGATCGCCAGAGCGAAACCGATGATAAACTGCATCACCAGACAACGTACAGTAAATACAAGTGTATTTATTAAGGATGTACGAAAAACGGAGTCTTTAAAAAGCTCGATATAATTCTGGAATCCGACAAACTTTTTCATCCCATGAACCAGATTTGCCATTGTGACATCCTGAAGACTCAGGATGATATTTCTCACGATCGGATATCCGACAAAGACCAGCATGTACAAAAAGGCAGGAAAAACAAACAGCATTCCTATAGTGTCATACTGAAAAAACTTTCTTATTTTACGCAAAATATATTCGCCTCCTATAGCATAAAAAGGGAGTATACAGAACACTCCGCATACTCCGCACCTTTTATCTCCTTATTCTACGATACCATCGATCGTTTCCTGCGCCTTTGCAGCTGCATCTTCCGGTGTGGAAGTTCCTGTCATCACTTCGTTAAATGCCAGAGAGATCGCGTCGGATACGCTCGGCCAGTCTGCCAGCGGTCCTCTTGCCTGTGCATACTGCAGTTCCTCTACGAACGGCTGATACGGTGAATCTGCTTTAAACTGGCTCTCGGCAATCGTCCGATTTGCTGAAATATATCCGAAAGCGTCCATCATGTATTTTACCTGATCTTCTTCTGTCGCATATTCGAGGAAATCCAGAGCACCTTCTGTATTTCCGCCTTTGACTACCGCATAATTCTCTCCGCCTAAACAAGAAGCATACTCCGTATCCTTCGGGATGAGTGTAACTTTCCAGTTGAGATCCGGAGCCTCTGACTGCATGGTCGGGATCTGCCACGGTCCGTTGACCATCATTGCCACATTGCCCGCGATAAACTGATTCATAACATCTCCCTGAGTCCAGTTGATACATTCTTTGCTCATCACGCCTGAATCGATCAGCTCTTTCGCAAATGTAAGTGCTTTGATTCCACCCTTGGAATCCATCTCATAAGAGCTTGCTCCTGTTGACCAGAGCCATGGAGTGAAATTGAAGGTTCCCTCCTCATTCTGTACGCTGCAGAACGCCAGTCCTGATACGGAATCTGTTGTTACGGCCTTTGCTGTCTCCATCAGTTCATCCCATGTAGTCGGTACACTGCATCCGGCCGCATTTAACATGTCCTCATTATAGTAAAGCCCGAGGCAGTTCACACCAAAAGGTACGCCATAGAGTTTTCCGTCCAGAGTACAGGAGTTAACCGCTCCGTCATAGTAGCTGTCCACATCAAACTTTCCTGTCAGTTCTTCGAAGATGCCCATTGTCGCATAGGAAGCATGGTCCGGTGAATCCAGGATCGCTATATCCGGAAGTTCGTCTGCAGAAGCGCCGATGGAAAGCTGTTTTTTAAAGTCTGCGAAAGGTACGTATTTTGCCGTTACTTCGTATGTATCCTGAGAATTGTTGTAATCTTCAATAACCTTATCAAGCGCTACCTGATGTCCCTCTGTCTCCCAGTAGTACCAGATTGTCACATCTTTCGCTGTCTCGGTACCGCCGTCACTGCCGGATGCTTCATCTGATGATCCTGATGATCCACAGCCTGCCAGCATCCCTGTCATCATTGCCGCCGCAAGCCCGATCGCTGCTAATTTTCTTAATTTCATCTTTGTTTCCTCCTTGTTTCCTTTTGTCTGTTCCTTTGTTATATCTGAATTTTACCCCACGATTTCCAGAGGATAAATTCGATAAAACTTAAAAAGGAGGACATTTCTAAGGAAAGATTATTTATGTGTTTTTCTGTACTCCGCCGGCAGCATCCCTGTCTCTGCCTTAAACACACGACTGAAATACTTAGCATCCATATATCCCGCCTGCGCCGCAATCTCGTACAGCTTCATGTCTGTCCCCAACAACAATTTCTTTGCCTTCTCAATCCGGAACTTCCGCACATACGCACTGAAATTGATTCCCATCTCCTGATGGAACTGAGTCCCCAGGTATTCCGGCGTAATCCCAAGTCTTGCCGCAATCTCATCAAGCGTAATCCCGGTACGATAGAACTCATGAATCATCGCAACCGCACGCCTGACATTCAGATTATCAATCGGATTTCGCGTATCCTTTCGCTCTCTGAGCAGTTCTGTCACAGCATCCTCCAGTCCCTGCCACGTCTTCGCGCGGGTAATCAGATCAAGGAGTTCTCTCTGGTCAATATCCTCATCCGAAAGACTTCCCGCTTCTTTTAAAAAATGGATCATATTCCAGCAAAATCTGGCATAACAATCTTTGATATTCTGGGGCGAATACAACTTCTTGTCCTGAAAATACCGCTGGAATCTTTTCAGGCATTTTTTCGTCTTTTCCTGGTCTCCCGCACAGACTGCCGCCTTCATCTGTTCTTCGATATCCAGCGGATAGACGCACAGCTCGGTCTGAATATTGAGAATCTCCGGGTATGAGATGATGACATCGTCGCCCATGGGGATCGTCCACTCCAGATATTGCTGCACTGCCTCATAATTCTCCCTTAAAAGTCGGATATCCTCCACCTCTGTCCAGCCCATCGCAGCGCCATGCACCTTCTCATTCTCTCTCAGGAAATGCCCCTGTATCCAGCGCTTCATGTTATCATTTTCTCTGTAATTATATAGAAGCAGCCGGATTTCCCGCTGCTTTTCATCCTCCTGGATACAATATAAAATTCCTGGCCGTTCCATCAGAATCATTTTTATCTTTCTAAGAAAATCTGCTCGGTTCTTTTCCGTCCATTCTTCAAAATAAGTCACCAGAAGAGCGATAGCACTGGTTCTGTTGATTCCGAATCTTTGCTTGAGATAGTCCAGTACCTCATCCTCAAGTTCCATATCTCCATTTAGGATATTACGTAGCACCTGGTCCAATCCGCCAATCTTCTCAGGTCTGTCCTTTCTGTCCCTTTCCATCTCCTGCTTCACACGCTCAATAGCGCATGAAAAATCAGCCAGATTGATTGGTTTTAACAAATACTCCGTCACACCCAGGCGCAGGGCTGATCTTGCGTACTCAAATTCTGAGTATGCAGACAGAACGATTGCCTTCGCGGCGCATCCCTCTCTGTATGCGGCCTCCAGCATGGCAAGCCCGTCCATCACAGGCATCCTCACATCAGTAATGATTACATCCGGCCGCAACTTTTGTATAAGGGCAAGTCCCCGTTCTCCGTTCTCCGCCTCACCCGCGATCTCATTTTCGGGATCAAGTTTCGGCAGCAATCTGCGTATTCCTTCTCTTATGCGTATCTCATCTTCAACGATCAAAAATTTCATAATCCTTCTCCCCGTCAGTCCGTTATCTTCGGAATCTGTATCATGACTTCCGTGTATTCTCCCTGAGCACTGCTGATCTTAACATCCGCCAGTTCTCCGTAATACATCTTGATGCGCCCGATAGCGTTCTTCATGCCGATGCTGTTCTTACCTCCGCTCTCCGGATAAATTCCGCTGTTGATCATATCCACTGTCTCTTCAGCTATCCCAATCCCATTATCCCATATACGGATCATAAGCAGGTCATCCCCCGGCTCTATCTCCACCCGCAGAATATACACATCCTTTTCCACTTGGAAACCATGATAGAGCGAATTTTCCACAAAAGGCTGGAACAAAAGCTTATGGATCTTCCAGTCCATCACTTCCTGTGACACATGGATCTCACACTGAAACGTATTCTTGAGGCGGATCTGTTGGAGGAAAAGATACTGCTTTAACCACTCTGCCTCTCTGCTCACCCTAACATCCGCATTACTGTTGTCGATCCCATATCTTAAGATCGCGGCAAGAGAAGTGATTGCGTTGCTGATCTCGTATTCGTCATTATCAATGGCAATCCAGTTGATCGTATCCAATGTATTGTAAAGGAAATGAGGATTGATCTGTGCCTCCAGAGCGGCGATCTCTGCTCTTCTCTGTGAGTCGATAGCGTCCTTTTCCTTCTGCACCGACACCTCAAGCTCATCCATCATATGGTTGAACTGCGCCTCCACAATCTGTATCTCTGTGGGTGTTGACGGGTCAATCCTGCTCCGTACGGACAGACTGCCCTTCTCCGCTTCTTTCATCGTGCGTACAAGACGGTTGATGGAACTCATGAGATTCTTTATCATAACAACGATCAATGCCAGAAGAACCGCTGCCGTCACTCCCATGACCAGCAGCATGATCCTCTGCTGTACATTCAGCTGTGATATCAGTTCCTGCTGGCTGGATACACAGACGATATCCCCGCCAAACTCCTCCTCATGGATTGCCTTTACTACTGCGTTTTTGTCCTTAAGAAATCCGCGCTCTTTTAAGAATGCCTCATATCTTCTCTCTCTTTCCTCTATTTTGTCTGTCCAGTCAATCACATGAGTCGCAAGCAGTTCTTTCTCACTGCAGGAAACCATATTCCCTTCTGTATTGACCATGAACTTAAAGGTGTCCGCACTCTCATCTTCAGCGCAGATCTCCCGAAGTATCTCCTCGTCTATACTGACAATCACTACCCCGAGCTCCTCGTCCACATTCTGATAGTCAATGATGCGATGACCGATGTGAAAAAGATAATAGGTATCGGACGCGAACACCCCCGCTTTGTCTGTAGGCAGAAGACGTGTCGTATTGTCCTGCGAAAAATATTCATACAATTCCGCCTGGCTCATCCCAACGCTTCCCATCCAGGAGGTCCTTGTCGAGGACCCGGTCAGCAGGTCATAGAACACCACGTGTCCACTCTTCGTAATAACTGTGATGCACTTCAGATGCTCTTTGGGATAGAACATACCACGCAACGTCTTGCGCAGCTGGCCTGATACAAATTCAATCTCTTCTCCTTCTTCAATCTTCCCCACCATATCCACGATATCATCATTCATATATACCTGGAACAGGATGTCTTCATAACTGTCCATCCACACATTCATACTGCTTTCTGTCTGCTGCAGGTTCGCCTGAAGCATATCCGCCACATTCTCCCTGACAATCTGCGCCGTATTAAAGTAGGAAAACAGGATCAGCACAAAAGACGGGACGACCGCGGTGATGATGAACGCGATCAGCATCTTGCCCTCTAAGCTGTTCCAGGAAATCATCTCTCTTATCTTCTTCAACAAATCATCCCCCGTTATTTTATCTGCTGTCTCTATTATATCACCGCAGCCGTCCTGTTTAAAATGCAAAATTTTATCTACTTCATCTGCGCTGGCGTCTCCTGCCTGCCGCCAGAGTTCCTACAGCAACAGAGGCTGATACTGCCAGTACTATCAATGCTGGTACAGCATTTGTCTCATCTCCTGTCTTCGGCACCTTAACATTCGTATCCGCAGTTTGATTAACCCCAAATACGATCTGTCCTGCTCCCTGCTGAATTCCGCCTAATCCCTAGAT
>ENA-OPCY01002060-OPCY01002060.1-human-gut-metagenome-genome-assembly--contig:-NODE-2060-length-10253-cov-1.480094_pt1 | contig 10253 bp, 7 predicted proteins | sample MGYA00241568_ERZ501487 | MGnify/ENA primary metagenome ERZ501487 (study PRJEB25962, sample SAMEA2042574) | human gut metagenome | biome: human gut; feature: human-associated habitat; material: faeces... | reverse complement strand
GATCCGTTGTTCGGCCGGATGACGGAGAGACAATTGAGGGATTGGTTTGATCCCGGGAAGTTGAACGCTTTTAGGCCGGACCAGGAGGCCGATATCAATGTGCTGATCGGTATAGGAGCTGCTTTGGCCGGATGGAAAGCACCTTTGATCTATGTCGATGTACCTAAAAATGAAATACAGTTTCGCATGCGGGCCGGGTGGGTGAAAAATCTGGGTATGAATAAACCGAAGAATAATCAGCAAACCTATAAACATTTTTTCTTTGTGGATTGGGTTGTGCTGAACCGGCATAAAGCGGAGTGTCTGCCACAGATAGAGCTGATTGTGGATGAACAACGCAGGGGACAGCAATTGCTGATGATGAGCGGGGAGGATTTGAGAGAGGGATTACACCGGATGGGAAGAAATTTCTTCCGGGTTCGCCCTTGGTTCGAACCCGGCGCATGGGGAGGGCAATGGATGAAACAACACATCCCGGGATTGAATGAAGAAGTGCCTAATTTAGCCTGGTCTTTCGAATTGATGGTTTTGGAAAATGGACTGATGTTCGAAAGTAACGGATATCGTTTGGAAGTTTCTTTCGATTTTCTGATGTATAACGATTACCGTCAAGTTCTGGGAGAATCGGCCGATGTGTTTAAAACCGATTTCCCGATTCGTTTTGATTTTCTGGATACTTTCGATGGAGGTAACCTGTCGGTACAGTGTCATCCCCGGACTACGTACATCCGGGAACAGTTTAATATGCCTTTTACACAGGATGAGACGTATTATATCCTGGATAGCCGGCAGAATCCCCAGGTTTATCTGGGATTTCAGGAAAATATCCGGCCTGAAGAGTTCGGCGAGGTATTGAAACAGAGCCAGGCAGAAGGTAAGACGATAGACATTGAAAAATATGTACAGAAATTTCCGGCACACAAACACGACCTTTTTCTGATACCCAACGGAACGGTTCATGCTTCCGGAAAGAATTGTATGGTGCTGGAAATCAGTAGTGCTCCGTATATTTTTACTTTTAAAATGTACGATTGGCTGCGATTGGATTTGAATGGGAAACCCCGTCCGCTGAATGTACAGCGGGGAATGGATAACCTCTATTTCGAACGGAAGGGAGAACGGGTGGCAAAAGAACTGGTTTGTCATCCCGAGGTATTGGAAAAAAACGAACATTATACACTCGAACATCTGCCGACCCATGAAAAGCATTTTTACGATGTCCATCGGTATACCGTCGAAGATGCGGTGGAAGTAGAAACCGAAGGGAGTTGCCAGGTTTGGATGGTGGTGGAAGGGAAAGCAGTAAGGGTGGAGACTCGCGAAGGAATGAGGCAACGCTTTAATTATGCCGAAACGTTTGTAATTCCTGCTGCTGCCGCTACTTACCGGATTATAAATGAAACACCGGGAGAAAAGGTGATACTGGTAAAAGCTTTTATCAAAAAAGGATATGGGTTTGAATAAAGTCGGAAAGAAGTAGGATACCGGCAAATTCAGAAAGGGATTTTGCGTACATCGGTTTTGCATCCTTGTAGAGGGAAAATATACTTGTAAATTTAATATATACAAACTTAAGAAAAATTCTTAAGTTTGTAAAAAATATTCTATAGACAGATGGTATGAAGAATAAGATGCAAATACTGGGACGTATATCGTTGGGATTACTGATCTGTATAATACTGGGACAGGGAATTTGGTTGTATCGGGTACGTGAAATGGAAAATCATGGATTCGAGCAGACGCTCGGCCGGGGACTGAACGATATCTTGTGGGTGGAGGTGATTTTCCTGATCGGGTTTATCGTTTGTTTAGTTTGGCAAAGGGGTGTGGTGAAAAGGATTGAACGAAGGGCACTGGTACAGATGATGGGGAAGACACCTTCGGAAGAGATACCTTTAACGGAGTGGATGGCAGTGATCGACGGTAAGCTGCAATGCGAGGGGATTGCTTTGTCTGTGGAGGAGGAATTGAAATTGAATACGATAAAAACGCACTTGGTGGAAATGGCTGAAATCATCGGTATGCAGCAGAGTGCTTTAAAGACCTCGGTATTGAAAATCGACCGGGAAAATATCGATCTGAAACCGGAGATGGAAATGATCGTTGAGTTGTTTTCTCTGATCCGGCCACAGGCACTGGTGGGTTACCAAATCGACGAAGGAGCGGAATATCCTTGTTTGGATAAGGTATATTTTTATTATCTGATCCTTTGTTTGGTAGATAAAGCTATTGTATCTGCCGGAGTTCACCCCGTAGTGAGGATCGAATTTTATACCGACAAGAAACATTATATGTTGACAGTCGAAGATAATGGCAGGAAAATAGATCCGGGAGACAGGCTGGCGGGACTGGCCTTCGTCGTACAGCAAGTGGTCGGTGGTTATGGAGGAAAAATCCGCTTTATAAGTAAACCGAACGGAAACAAGTGTGTGATCACTTTACCACAGAAACGGAATTAATTGAAGTACGAAACGACGATTACCGCTCGCTCCTCTTTTCTTGAAGGAAGGGCATAAAAAATAGAGAGGAACTTGAGAAGAGAGTCTGGCAGACAATCTTACTTCAAGTTCGCTCTCCTCTATATACGTGGAGTATAGCAACAACACTAGAGATGGAGTGTTATAATCTCGGAATGATTGTTTTCCTGAGATAAGGCATAAATGGTATTTTCTTCGGCACTATAGCTGATCGAAGAACAAGCATTTTCCAGGCGGTAAGTACGCACGTGCGAACCGTTCCAGTCGAATACCAGTATGGTTTTGCCTTTGTCGACGTCCAGATTATGTTGTTTTAGCGTCCGTCCTGAATACAGGGCATAGATGTAATCATCCGATACAGCCAGATCACAGAACCCGAAAATATGATATTTGGAATAATTGACCGGATGGACTAAACCACGGCCTTTGGGACGGTGACGGTTGAATTTTACCTTGGCAGGGGTCAGATGCACTTCATTGACACGGATCAGTTCGTTACCGTTGATTTCACAAATGTCCAGGCAACCGGTTTGCATATTGGCGCAGGCCAAGCGTTCGAGCGTCGGTTTTACTGCTAAGGTATTGCTGGCATAAAATGCACTTTTGAGCGTATCCGTCAGAGTGGGATCGGCACAGGCCGGATAACTTACACTATAGGTGTCGGCTCCGGATGCTTGACTGATGCAATAACGGCCTTGGGTATAAACTCCGGTCGACAGCAGGCGGTCACCGATCCGGATGGCTCCGATAGGGGTCTTGTTGTTGTCGGTGAGGGAAGTGAACGTAGGCTGGTAACCCGGAGTCGCATATTCGTTCAAGTTAATTTCCACGAACTTTTTAGTTCCGAAATCGAATGCCGAAACGATGTCTCCGTTTAGGTTCATACTGATAAAATACATGCCTTCTCCTTCGTTTCTGCCTGCCGGTACTAAACGGGTAACGGTTCCGTTTTCGCTGTCATAAATAGCGAAACGGTAAGCGCTACTGGGAGTAAGAAAAGCATATAAGTTTCCTTTTTTTACAAATTTATAAGGAGAGATAATGTTCAATGCCTCCACATCGATTTTGTCTGTTTGGGCATATTGAAGCTCTGTCACCTTCGTCCGTACTAACGGAGAAGATTCGGTCTCTAAGGTCGGATCGGATTGACAACTGCCGAGCAGAAGAGCAGGGATGATGAAGTAATATAGTTTTTTCATGTTAAATCTTATTGAAAACTACTTAATCCAAAATGAGTACCTACATGACCCTCTGAATCAATACCAAAACATACCTGTCCTACATAGATACATCTGGGGGCTGGATCAGATTCTTTTTCAGCTAAAGCATCTATATTATCAAAGGTAATACCAGTAATTGTAGATTCTTTAGAAAACATAAAATTAATAGACAATGCGGTCAGAATAATAATTCCTCCCATAAAAATTCTGGCTTTTTTTCTCATTTTTATATTTATTGGTTTTTGCGCTACAAAGTTAGGAAAGATTCTTAATTTTGTAAAAAAAGGGATATTCTTTAATATGCTAAAGATTTAAGATATGAAAAATAATATGAAAATTATGGGCCAATTGTCCGTTGTCTTATTGATATGTGTGCTATTAGGACAAGGGATGTGGTTATACCATGTGCGCGAAATAAAGCTTGGGGAATTTCGTGAAAGTGCAAATTACGTTTTATTAAATACAACTTATAGATATTTATATGATGAAAGTTTGAATTATGCTAAAAATAATAGATTAACGTATAGTTTGACAATGGACAATTATTTTTATTGGTATTATGACAATAAAAGGGATTCTATTCCGATCAAATCTCCCGATATGGTTGATAAATTAGGAAAATTGATCACCTATGATTATTTGAATAAGCATGGATTATTTGATATTTTTCGATTGAACGGATTGTATATAGAGTATTTAAAAGAAAAAGGTATTACTGAAAATCCCATATTAAAAGTTTTGAATATTGAGGGAGAAGAATTACAATCTACAGGAAATCTAAAGAAAAATTGTAATTCTATTATGACCCTTCCTATCGAGTTAGGGTATAAGAATAAACATCAATTATTAGCAACCTTCGAACTTCCCTTTGTTTTCCGTGCTTTAAGTGGTATTTTATGGGTTGAATTGATATTCATGATCGGTTTTATCTTCTGTTTGGTTTGGCAGTGGTGTTCGATACGGATGACAGTGCGTAGTGCGCGGATACAAACGATGGGAATGACGCATTTGGAACATGAATTGAAGAAGCCTTTGGCAACGATGATTTCGGTAGTAAATGGTATTCTGGAGGGGAAAGATTCTGTCTTATGTCCCCGGGATACGACAAAATTGACTATGGTAAAGGCGCGTTTGATGAAGATGGCGGATATCACCGATACGATGCTGACTTCTCTAAAGACTTCTGTATTGATGATAAACCGGGAAGTGATCGATCTGAAATTCGAGATGGAAATGACGACCGAAATGTTTTCATTGATCCGGCCTTACGCACGGGTGGGTTACCGGATTGCTGAAGGACTGGAGTATCCATGTTTAGATAAAATATATTTCAATTATGTCGTTGTTAATTTGGTAGATAATGCCATTAAATATGGCGGTACTCATCCCGTGGTGAAAGTTGACTTTTATACTATCGGTGACAATTATGTGCTGACCGTCGAAGATAACGGTATGGGAATCGCACCCAAAGATCAGAAGCAAATTTTCAAACAGTTCTACCGTGTAAAAAATCAACAAGTGACCAAAACTACCGGTTTCGGATTAGGCTTGACTTTCGTCCACAAAGTAGTTTGTGCATACGGAGGAAGTATCCGGTTGGAAAGTGAATTGGGAATCGGCAGCAAGTTCACCATCACCATACCTCAATAGCTCACGGGGATAGGGCAGTGAGCTATTGTTACGCTTTTTCAATTTTCTCAACCGGTAACCCTGTATATTTGGATATGGTGTCGTACGGTAAACCGTCTACTTTCATTTGGCGGGCTATAACGAGCTTCTCTTTTTCTATACCTTCCACAATTCCTTCTGCTCTTCCAACTTCTATGCCTTTTGTCATTCCTTCTTTAATTCCTTTTGCCATTCCTTTCCGGATAGCGCTGTTATATAGTGTTTTCTCGACACTGATGATATCCCAGAATTTTTCGTAACCCAAAAGCTGTGCTTCGGTGAAAGCAGATTCTTCTACGGCGTTCACGGCTTTTTTTACTTCCGGATTGGCCAACAGCTCAGGCGGCACTTCGCGGGTATGTTCATTGATTTCAGTCAGGAAACGAAGCCAGAGTACTTGCATTTTCTTCTCAGAATAGGTATGTGGGTTGAATTTGGGCAGTTCTACGAAAATCAAGTGTAGGCCTTCGATCACTTTTTCAGTGTGTTCCATGTGTACTAGCTGATAATAATGATAAAAGCCTTCGAGCTCAGGCTCGAATACTTCATTTACCAGATTCAGCGAATATACCGGCTGCAACAGTTCGTATTCCTGACCGGTGTCGATTTGCCGTACATAGGCCTTCGAAGCATTGAACAATACCCGTTGGCGAAACTCCGGAGACCAGATCATTTGCATCTCGACGATAAACTGACGTCCTTCTGCATCGCGGCAGCGGACGTCCACGATACTGTTCTTGCGTAAAGGATTTTCCGGTACGAGTTCGGCCGGAAGGTATTCTATCTCCCTGATCTCATGCCTGGGGTTTAAGGGCAACAGGGCGTTCAGCAAGCTGATCACCAGGTCGGGATGCTCGCCGAAAACATGTTTGAAAGTCAGATCGGCTTTAGGATCGAGATAACGCATAAATTTCCTTTTCTTTTTAATTTAAAGCAAATATAAGAAAAAATAGGCAAATAAAAAATACTGTGTTTGTGAGAGAAAAGATAGCGCAGGGCCCTGTCCCCGCGGGCTATGTTATTTTAAAAATAATTATTTAAATTTACCCCATGTTATAGATCGGGTCTATTGTGAACTCACTCAGTTGTAATTGGTATTTAGTATGAAAAAAGTTGGTGGAAAATTATTGGGATTTGTTTTTGGTGTAGGTATATTGTTTGCTCTTTTGCCAGAGAAACAGGCCGGTGCTCAGGATTTACTTATTAACATTTAATAAAATCGTATGAAAAAAGGAATTTATCTTTTGGGATTAGGAGTCTTGCTGTTGCTGTGTATGGATTTACAGGCAAAAGTACGTCTGCCTCACTTCTTTTCTTCCAATATGGTATTGCAAAGGGATATGCCTATCCGGGTGTGGGGAAAAGCGGATAAGAATGAAGTGATTTCCGTCGCTTTGAATGGAAGTGTGCAAACGGCAAAAACCGGGAAGGATGGAATCTGGAGGGTGGAATTGCCTGCTATGAAAGCCGGGGGACCTTACGACATGCAGATCGAATCCGCAGAGGAGACGATCGGTTTAACCAATATATTGATCGGAGATGTTTGGGTTTGTAGCGGACAATCGAATATGGAGTTCGGTTTGAATAATGTTATAAATGCCGGGCAGGAGATTGCTGCCTCCACTTTGCCGGATATCCGTCTGTTGAATGTTCCGAAAAATATGCAATCGAAGGAGCAGTTCGATCTGGAGCCTTGCGAATGGACTGCCTGTAATCCTCAGACGTCTCCTCTGTTTACGGCTGTCGGTTACTTTTTCGGTAAAGAATTGCAACCCGAAATCGGAGTGCCTGTCGGATTGATTCATACTTCCTGGGGAGGTACCGATATAGAAACCTGGACCAGCTGGGAGACGGCTGTTAAAACCAACGACACTTATAAAAAATATGCCGGAAAGGATCAGGAGAAAGCGATGGGGTATTCGATGGATAATATCAGGTTATATAAAGAAGCCTTGAAAAAAGACAAAGGTTTGGTTCAGAAATGGTATGTTCCGGCTTATAAAACCAAAGGGTGGAAGACGATGGCAGTGCCGAAAGTCTGGGAGGCAGAACTGGCGAACGAAGATGGGATTGTTTGGTTGCGGAAAACCATTGATTTGCCGGCGGGTGTGACAGGAAAAAAAGCCAGAATAAATCTGGGGGCAGTGGATGACGAAGACCTGACCTATGTCAATGGGGTGAAAGTAGGAGAAATGAATTTCTGGATGCCCAACAGGTCTTATGAAATTCCGGCAGGTGTCCTGAAAGGGGGAAATAATGTGATTGCTGTTCGCATTACGGATACCGGCGGCTTGGGAGGAATCCTCGGTAAAGCTGAGGAAGTATACCTGGAAATCGATGGACAGAGATATTCGCTTGCCGGTGATTGGGTGTATAAGCCTTCGGTGGTGACTTCGATGTATAAAGTCAGTGGGATTAGTCCGAATAGCTTCTCTTCCTTGTTGTACAACGGGATGGTGCATCCCTTGATCGGATATGGGATAAAAGGGGTGATCTGGTATCAGGGAGAGAATAATGCGGGCAGAGCTTATCAATATCGTACGTTGTTTCCGGCCATGATAAACGATTGGCGGCAGCAGTGGGGATATGAGTTCCCTTTTCTGTGGGTACAATTAGCTAATTTTATGGCGGTGGAAGATCAGCCGAAAGACAGCGATTGGGCAGAACTTCGTGAAGCACAGAATATGACCTTGAGTTTGCCGAAGACCGGACAAGCCGTTATTACCGATATCGGTGAGGCTTTCGATATTCATCCCAAAAATAAACAGGAGGTGGGGAAACGATTGGCGAAAGCAGCTCTGCAGGTTGCTTACGGACAACCTGTTTTGGGAGAAGGTCCCGTTTATAAGTCTATGAAAGTGGAGGGAGAGAAAGTGATCCTGACATTCGGGAATGTCGGCGACGGATTGACGACCAGCGATCGTAACCGTTATGGGTATGTCAACGGTTTTTCCATTGCCGGAGCTGATCGGAAATTTGTATGGGCAAAGGCTTACATCGATGGGAATAAAGTCGTTGTTTTCAGTGAGAAAGTACCGAATCCGGTAGCTGTCCGTTACGGTTGGAGCAATAATCCTTATGACGACAACCTCGTAAATAGCGCCGGTTTGCTGGCTTCTCCCTTCCGTACAGACCAGTGGAAAGGAATTACCGAAAAATGAGCAGGTTTTTCTGGTTTGACAGAAAAGATCAGTAAAGGCTACGGTTTCTGGTTAGTGCTACGCTGAGTGGTGGAACTTCGTTCCGGGTAAAAAATTCCCTTTCAGAACCGCAGGTTCGCCAATCAGGAGCCTGCAAGGCGACATTGACCAGAAACGAAGTGACACGGATCCATTTAGAGGTGCTCCTTCATCACTTAAGGTTCTTGACGCACTTTATAAACCAATTTAATTCCCGGACTGAATTTTACGGAAGAATCGGTTGGGGGTTGGTATAAAATTTGTTTGCAGGAGGCATGATAGCAAAGGATTGAATAGATAATGAAATATTGACCTGATGAAAGCGATTATTATAACCATAGGGGATGAAATTTTAATGGGACAAATTCTGGACACGAATTCGCAATATATTGCCCGGAGTTTGACCGATATGGGGGTAGAGATTACAGAGATTTTATCGATCCCGGATAAGAGGGACGAGATTTATGAGACGGTGGAATATGCGATGTCTGAGGCGGATTTGATCATCGTAACCGGAGGTTTGGGACCCACGAAGGACGATGTTACTAAAAAGGTACTCGCTGAATATTTCGGTTCACAGTTGAAAATGAACGAGGAAGTATTCGCTCGGCTCGAAGAAATGTTGAAGAGGAGAGGATTGACTATGAACGAAGGAAATCGCTCCCAGGCTTTATTGCCGGATAATTGCCGGATTTTACGTAATGATAAAGGTACAGCTTCGGGAATGTGGTTCGAAAAAGGCTGGAAGTCACTGATCTCTTTACCGGGAGTACCCTTCGAAATGGAACATTTGATCGATACTTCCGTGATGCCGGAATTGAAAAAGAAGTATCCGCATTTACAATTGGAATACCGGATGCTGAAAGTATACGATGTCCCAGAATCCCAATTGGCACAAATGCTGGAAAATTGGGAAGATGCCTTAAAAGAGGGATTGAAATTGGCTTATCTTCCTTCTCCGGGACTGGTGAGATTACGTATTACGGCGAAAGGGGAAAGTGTAAAACACCTGGATGAATGTTACGAAAGCCTGAAAGAAGTATTAAAGGACGTGAGATATGCCGAGGGAGACGACGTTCTGGAGAAACAATTAGGCGAACTGTTGCGTAATAAGAAAGTCACTATGGCCACGGCCGAGAGTTGTACAGGAGGTTACATCGCTCATTTGATCACTTCTATTGCAGGGAGTTCGGATTATTTTAAAGGAAGTGTAGTTTCCTATGCGAATGAGGTGAAAGTAAATGTATTGGGAGTGAATGCCGCAGATTTGGAACGGGAAGGAGCTGTGAGTGAGGCTGTGGTATTACAGATGGCCGAAGGAGTAAGAAAGATCACCGGAGCAGATTATGCGGTGTCGACCTCAGGCGTAGCAGGACCGGGAGGTGGCACGCCGGAGAAACCGGTAGGGACGGTTTGGATCGGAGTAGCGACACCCCGGCAGAGTTATGCAAAATTGTTCACTTTTTCGTTTACCCGCGAAAGGAATATAGCGAAGGCAGCCTCTAAAGCCATGGAAATGTTGCTGGAAGAAGTGAGGGAAAACGAAAAGTAGAAGAGGATATGATGAAGCGACGTTATATGATACCTTTACTGATCCTTGTTGTTTTAGGCATTGCCTATTGGGCGGGCCCCCGGCTACCTCGTACGGAATTGAATACGGACCTACCGGATCTACCGGTTGGAATCGACCGTATCAGTGAGTATGTGCA
>ENA-OPCY01002049-OPCY01002049.1-human-gut-metagenome-genome-assembly--contig:-NODE-2049-length-10310-cov-1.951828_pt1 | contig 10310 bp, 10 predicted proteins | sample MGYA00241568_ERZ501487 | MGnify/ENA primary metagenome ERZ501487 (study PRJEB25962, sample SAMEA2042574) | human gut metagenome | biome: human gut; feature: human-associated habitat; material: faeces... | reverse complement strand
AATGGAGGTGCTAAAATGTTTGACGATGGTTATTATCATTGTGAGAGATTGCTGACCATGAAAGATAAATATGGGAAAACCCCCGACATATATATTGTAGATAGAAATAGAACAGCTGGGAAAAGTTATTCTATTAAATGTAGACAAGTTTCCGATTTTTTAAAAGATAAATACAGACCCGAAAATCAGTTCATTTATTTATATCGAAATGTCATTGATATGACAGAATGTGCAGATACTTATTTTGGCGATATTGCGGAAGCATTTGACGGTTATGTTATGACTGAAAAGCGCTTGATGCGAGGCTCATTAGTACAGTTATTTATCAATGAAGAGCCATGCGGTTATTGTTTGGCTTTAAATGTCGCAAGAAAATATAAAAAAATGCGTGGACTGTTTGTCAATATACGCTCTATATTTTTTGATGAGTATCAAGATGAAGATAATATATATTTGTCAAATGAAGTGAATAAGTTATTATCGTTATGTACCACAATTAGTTCGGGTCATGGTAAACAACACAGAAGAGTGGTTTTATATATGTCCTCAAATACAGTATCACTATTAAACCCTTATTATAAGGAGTTTGGCATCAACAAAATGTTAAAAAAAGACACAAAATTTTTACGAGGCGATGGTTGGGTGTTTGAACGAACTTACAATGAAAATGCATCAACAGCATATCAAGAAAGTGGTATTGCACGAGCTTTTAAAAATGCTAGTTACAACGCGTACGCTAGTGAAAATAAATATCTAAACGACAACGAATGTTTAATTGGTAAGCCAAGTGGAAAATCACGTTATATTTGTACAATTAAATTTAATGATAACCTGTATAATGTCAGAAAATATGATACTTGTCTATATGTATCAACAGGAGCAGACGATAGTTTTCCAACGAGAATATGCTTTACAAAAACTGATGTCATAGACAATACGACTATTCGTGTTAATTCAACACATTATATTGTTACGATGCTACGGGAATATTTTAACAGAGGGTTGCTTCTATTTGAAAATTTGGAATGTAAGAACATGATATTTGACGTCATATCTTTTTAATGTTTCACGTGAAACATTGACAGTTTTAATGATATATGTTATTATAATGCTGTACCCAAAATAATACAAGTATTGTAATTGATATACACGCACATAGACAAGTAGTCTGATATCAATTTTTGGCGTTGCGTTCCCTTTGCATTGATTATTTTGTAACGTACACAAAAATGTTTCACGTGATAATGTTTCACGTGAAACATTTTTATTTACAAATAATTCTATTTGTGTTATGATAGAAAAAAGGAGGTGATATCATGGCACAGGAAATCATGACAGCTATTAACACGTTAGGACTGCCTACAGTTGTAGCAATTGCGTCTATGTGGTATGTTAAATATCGAGAAGATAAGAATGATGCACGCATGGATAAACTAAACGAGTCACACAAACAAGAAATGTCAGATATTACAGAAGCAGTTAACAATAACACACTTGCATTACAGCGTATTTGTGACACATTTGAACAGAAAAAGGAGGATTAAAAAATGAGTGTAAAAAAAGCAGTTGACATATCATATCATAACGGAGTGATTGATTTTGAAAAAGTAAAAAATGCTGTGGACTATGTAATTATTCGTTGCGGTTATGGACAAGATATGGCATCACAAGACGATAAACAATGGAATAGAAATGTGAGTGAATGTGAGCGGTTGGGCATTCCATATGGTGTCTATTTCTATTCATATGCAAAAACAACAGCTAGAATTGAAGGTGAAATTAATCACTGCCTTAGATTATTACAGGGGCACACGCCTAATCTGCCTGTATTTTTCGACAGCGAGGAAAAAGGAACACAGTCTGTAGCAAAGCACAACGCAAAGCGCTTTTGCGATGCTATGCTGACACACGGTTATAAAGCCGGTATTTATGCCAGCAAATCATGGTATGAGAATTATATAGGTGAGACATGGGGGTATGACCTGTGGATTGCTAGATATTCCAATGCGTTAGGTGTAGACAATGTAGATATTTGGCAATATTCTAGTAATGGCACGGTTGACGGAATTAATGGTCGATGCGATGTAAACCACGTATATAAAGACTATGGAGCTTCAAATCCTGTACCCGATGTTCCACAGAGTCCACCAGCGCACGCAACCTCAAGAAATGAATTAATTGCCTTGGGACAGCAACACGCCATTAATTTTACAGGTGCCCAAATTGCGGTTGATGGTATTGTGGGAAGAAACACAAAAAGAATGGCAGTACGCGTAGTGCAACACGCCATGAACATGGATTACGGGCGCACAATAGCAGAGGACGGACTTGTTGGTAAAAAGACAAAAGCGAAAGCCGGACGGCATTATGTAAAGCGTGGAGAAACACAGTACTTAGTCACAGCCCTTGAAATCTTATGCTTATTAGATGGTAAAGACCCGAACGGGGTGGAACACCCAGGAACATTTGGCGGAGGACTGGCGCGAGCGTGTGGTGTTGAAATCGTTTACGCGAAAGATATGTTATACATGATTTAGTTTGTATTCACGTGGAACAAAATGTTTCACGTGAAACATTTTTAAGGAGGACAGTAAAAATGCCAAATATTAATATAGCGTATCAGTGGGCGGTCAACGCCTGCAATGCCCCTAATATTGGCTATTCACAGCAATATAGAAGAGGTCAGACCGTGAACGGTATTACTTATTATGATTGTAGCTCTTTCATATCAAAAGCGTTAACAGAAGCAGGATTTTTTTCAGTGAATCCATGGTTTACGACAAGAACAGAAGAGGGATACTTATTACAAGCAGGGTTCAAAGAAATTAGTATAAATGAAGCATGGCAAGCTGGCGACATCGTGTGGCGTAGCGGACACACTGAAATGGTATATCAAGGCGCTGGGGTAGGGAATGGCGGTACTACCATGGGAGCGCACAGTGGGCGTTATCCCTTACCCGACCAAGTAAGCATTAATTCTTATGTATCAAAGCCGTCCGCATGGACAAAGATATACCGATATGGCGATAGTGCTGGAATGACCCTAGAGTGGATTCACGGAAACCGTTATTTGACAGACGATGAAATGAAAAATAATGCATATGTCTTTTACAGCACAATGTTTTTTAAAGATTTTACGCTCAATGCAATCGCTGGAATGTTAGGTAATATGGAGATTGAGTCTAATATCAACCCCGAACTATGGCAGTCGCTAAAAGAGGGAAATTATAATGGGGGTTATGGTTTAGTCCAGTGGACACCAGCAACAGTCTACACGGACTGGGCAAATGCTCACGGTTATGATATTACAGACGGTTATTATCAATGCGTTTGGCTTGACGAAGAAACAGTAAGTAGCGGACAGTGGATTGAGACTACAAAATATCCGATATCGTGGGAAGAGTTTCGTAAGTCTACGAAAGAACCAGATTATCTAGCGTCTGTATTTTTAAAGAATTTTGAACGCGCAGGAGTGGAAAAAGAAGAAGAGCGTAAAAAGAACGCGCTAAAATGGTACGCATATTTACAAACATTATCCCCATATCCAATCCACCCACATTCAAGAAAAAGAAAAATGCCACTTTACTTTTTCTTTCCGTGGTGATATAATAGAAATTGTAAAAGGGTAACACTAAACATAAGGAGGTAAATATTGTATGGATTTTGAAGAAGCATTAAGCGAATTAATTGACGCTATAGCAGACGTAGAAGAGCATGGCGACGCAATCGAGGCGCTACAGAATTATAAGGGAGAAAGAAGCGGAGAAACAGACAGCGATTGGAAAGACAAGTATTTAAAGCTAGAGAGCGAGTACAAAAAGCGCTTTAAGGAAAAAATGGCAGAAGGGACGACTCGTGCAGATGATAAAGGCGAGTCAAAAAGCGAAACAGAAGAAATTACCGTGGAAGATTTAGACTTTAACGGTAAAACAGAATAAGGGAGGTATGAACCAATGGCAGACGCAACAAATAAAAATATTTTAAAAGCTGTCAAACAGGAGCTTTCTTTTGAAGTTCAGAACCACTTGCCAGTGGAAGTTTCAGACAATTTACAGACTGTCTATGATAACATTCTGAATTTTGCCCCTGTTCGAAATGAAATTGTGCCGTCATTAATTAATCGTATCGGCATGCAGACGGTAGACAGCATCGCATGGAGAAACCCGTTAGCACGTTTCAAAAAAGATCCGATGCGATACGGTGAGACACATGCGGAAACTTATGTGAATATGTGTAAAGGACATGTATATGACTCACAGGCAGATTATAAATACGCATTCCAGCAGTATCAGTCTTATATCATGAGCGTGTTCCATAATGTCAATCTTGAAATTCAGTACCCTGTTACGGTTACATATGACAATCTTAGAAAAGCTTTTACAAGCGAGTACGGTATTCGTGATATGATTATGGCAAAAATGGAAAGCGCTATCACAGGGGCGAACTGGGACGAATATCTCGCTATGCGTGATTTGATTAATGTCGGGTATGAAAAAGAGGTGCTTCCAGCAGTGACCGTTGACAAGATTGTGGATGAAGCATCAGCGAAAAAATTATTGATTGAGGTCAAAAGAGCAGTCGGGAATTTTGGTTTCCCATTGCCAGAAAATAACCCAGCTGGTGCAACGTCCCATGCTATGCCAGCAAATCTGATTTGGATTACTACGCCCGAAGTCAATGCTCAGATTAGCGTTGACGCTTTAGCTTACGCATTTCACATGGACAAAGCAGACGTGGCGGTTCAGACAGTCATTGTAGACAAATTCGCGAATAGCGCAATCCAAGGCGTTCTTTGTGATGTTCGTTTCTTCAACGTCCGCGACCAGTTCAAGGAAATGAGCGACCAGCGACTCGCAAATGTCTTATCATGGAACTACTTTTATACACAGGTGGAAATGGTAAGCGCAAGCCCGTTCTATCCGATTCGAGTCTTTACAACCGACAAAGTTGTTGAAGTGCCGACCCTTAGTATGACAGCTGGAACTTATACAGCTGGGCAGACACAAAAAGTAGTGGTAACTGTAACAGGTGGAACAGGTGCATACCATCAGAATTTAGTAACGCTTGAAGTTGACAGCGGTGCTACTTCTGCCAAGACTTATGTCATTCCCGGCACATATCTTTTACACACAGGCGCGGACGAGACAGGAACTATCGTATTGAAAGCTGTTTACAGACCGGACGAGACTATCACAAAAACAGCAAGTTTCACAAAAGCGTCATAATTAACGGAGGTATTTATCTATGATAAATTTACCAACACAGGGAGGGGTCGCGCCACGCGACCCCGAAACAAAATTAAGATTATACAGTGGTGTACCATGGTCGGACGAATACGAGCATGTCAGACTATACAATTCAAAAGCAGACTTGCTAGAACATCTCGAAAAATGGAGAGTCAACTTTAATGGGGTTGATTTATCGCATTTAGCTCCTATTCGCGTAGGAAATTTAGATGTAAAAATTCCTTACACCGAAATGGAATGCTTAGAGTTAAACTATTTAGCGTTTCAAAATACAGGTCTTTCAAGTGAATGGATTTTTTGCTTTATAAATTCAATCGAATGGCTATCAGAAAAAACAACTAGAATTAACTTTTCTTTAGATGTTTTTCAGAATAATTTCTATAGTGCAAATATCAAGCCTTGCTTTGTAGAATATCATCATATACCACGAAGTGCTGACTCTATCGGAGCAAATTTAATTCCTGTGAATTTAGAGACAGGCGAAACAATTGTTTCACGACACAAAAAATTAGACTTGACACCAACAGAGTGTTGCGCTTTTGTAACACGAGGAACAACTGAACAAAGTTGGTTTGAGGGTCGGGTAGAAAACGGGGTGTACTGTTGGGGCAGTATCGGACATTATGATGTAACTACAGAAGATGGACTAAAAGGGATTAACACGTTATTAGAAGATTATAACAACCAAGGCGCGCAAGATGCAGTAATAGGATTATTTATGTCGCCAAAATTATGCACGCTTGCATTAGGTGGAAAAGAGATAAAACCTAAAATTACATCTATGCAGATATCCGACAATGTTTTCGAGGGATATAAGCCGAAAAATAAAAAGTTATACTCTTATCCATGGTTATTTTGTCTCGCTGATAACAACCAAGGTAATACACATATCTATCGGTATGAGTACAGTTACAATCGCGATAAATCTCTTGAATTTGACAGCTACGGTACAATCGCAACATTACCGCAAGTTCTAACAGCACCTAAAAATTATAAAACACGTGAAGAATTAGGGCATGGACTAATGAGCGAAGCGCTCATTAACTCTTCTTTTCCAATGTGTTCTTTTTCTTCTGACACTTACCGCGCGTGGTTAGCGCAAAACAAAAGTTCTATCGCTCTATCTCAAGTTCATACGGCTGTCGATGCTACCATAGGAACAGGCACAGCTATTGCTGGATTGGCTGGAGGAAGTTTACAAGGAGGACTTAACGGGTTGGGTAAAACAACCAGCGCTTTTTGGGACGCTCTTGGAATGTTAGCAAATCAAACAGACAGAGCGAGAAATGCGGGAGTGACGCATGGAAAAGCATTGTCAGAAAATGTTCTGACAGGTATCAAGGAGTGTGGTGTTGATTTCTATGAAATGTCATGTAAAAGACAATTTGCAGAAATGGCAGATAGCTTTTTCGAGCAGTTTGGCTACCCAATTAATAAAATCGCTACCCCTTATTTGCACTCAAGAGCCTATTGGAACTATGTGAAAACTTCTCATTGCGGATTTACGGGAGACATTGACTTAGACCAGTTGAAAAAACTACGAAATATATTTGACAACGGCGTGACTTTGTGGCATACTGACGATGTAGGGAATTATGGGTTATTGAACGATTAAAAGGAGGTGCGTATAAATGAGAAATCCATTGCGAATTTTTGAACGAAATGTCAATAAAAATAAAAAAGATGATTTTGAAACAATTAAGAGTATCTTCTTTTACGACATTTTTGACATATTTGTAAATAGGTACACATGGAATGATTTGCCTAAAGAAATTCTACCAATGTACATTGAACAAACACTATTTTGGCATGGACTTGGTGTATTCATCAAAGATGATATCGCAGGATACGCTTTTATGAAAGTTGCATTATCGGGGTTGCCCGATATTTACAATATTCCTCAAGATAGAATTGCTTACACAGCTAACGGTTATATAGAGGAATATGGAAAAGAAAATAGCTGTATTTTATGGAGCAACTACTCAACAATGCCGTACTACTACAAAGCTTTAATGTACGCTGACGCTATGGCTAATACTTGGAAAACAAAAGACATTAATATGTATGCACAGCGTACACCTGTTGCACTTTCTTCCTCAGACAACGAAAAACTAAGCTTTGAAATAGTAGGAGAGATGTACGATAATTATTTACCTGTATTAAAAGTTTCTGATTCGTTAAATTTGAAAGACATCAAGGCATTGAACATGGGCGCACCTTACATCGTCGATAAATGTGAACAGGAATTGAGGGATTTATGGTCACAGGTACTGACATCTTTAGGATATGAAAGTAATCCTGTAGAGAAAGGCGAACGCCTTGTCACAGGCGAGACAGCTGGAAACAACGGGCAGATTGAAGCTAATAGAAATGTTGGGCTGACATTACGGAGAAGATGTGCAAAAGCTATTAATGAGTTATGGGGTCTCAATGTATCCGTTGACTTCAACAGTGAACTACCTACTATGGTTAATGGGTATATACCTGAAAAATATATGCAAAAAGGAAAAGAGGGTGACGAGATTGAGTAAATACACAACTACGATAAAAGATATTTGTGAAAGCTTTATTCCACAACAAGAATTATGGTCTATGGATTTATCCGTACAAAGAACTATCGACAAAACACAGGGAAATTTTTTTGATTTTGATTTCCCGTTTTATTCAGAGGATATAAAAGACCTGTATACTTTTAAAACATATTTTTTACTTAGGTATTGGAATAATTATATAGGCTTTGAGACTTTAGGAATGTGGAAAACCGCTTTTCTAGCAAAAATGTATAAATTAACACCGTATTATACAAAACTGTATGATGCAATACAAAAAGATAACCCTTTTACAAATATAAATGTAACAATCACAGAAGCAGAAAAAGGAAGTGAAAAAACAACAACTAAAACAACAGATGCAGGACAAAGCGAGGTAAAAAACAACCAAAACTATGAAAATATTGACAGTGACAACCCACAAGTTACCGTAGCAACACAAGACTATGCTAGCGCTATGAGTAGGGGCGAGACTATCAATAATACCACAACTACAGCAAACAATAACCACGCAGGAAATGACAACAAAGACAGCAAAAGAGACAGAGACACGAAAGAGATAGGATTAAGAGGAAAATCAACAAGTGAAGCAATTGAAGAATATCGCGAGCAAATACAAAATATCAATAGAGAGCTTGTAGAAGCTTGCCGAGATTTGTTTTTAAAGGTTTGGTGATAAGGGGGTGAACTGTATGTCAGAAGAGTTAAAACCTGTAGTTCCTTTACTTTGTTGTGATATCCCTAGCGTATACAGCAACAAACAGAGTTATTATGAGTGCTTGTGTTATATAGGCTATAAAGTCAATGAATGTATTGACGCAATCAACGGGTTCACAGACGCGTATAAGCAGTATACAGATGAAAAAGTGGCAGAGTTAAAAATCTACGTTGACGGTCTTAATAATGATATTTATAATCATATTGCGGAAGTTGAAAAAAATATCCGTAATGATATGAATAAAAAAGACGCTGAGTTAGATAAAAAAATTGATGATGTACAAAACAATTTAATAGAACGGATAAACAGACTGAACGTTCTTATCTATCAGTTAAACGGTGAAACAAGAGATTATATTGACACGTCTATTACAAAATTATATGATTATATTAATAATTATGTGCCTAGTAATATGCAAGTGTTAAACCCTGTCAAGGGTTATTATACGAGCCTTAATCAAGCGCTAGGTGATATATACGACAATTTAAGATACAACGCTTTAACGTGCAATGAATTTGATTCATTAAATTTAACTTGTACAGATTTCGATAACTTATTACTTAGTTGCACAGAATTCGATTTGTATGGGGCTAAAAGATTTCGCGTTGATAGCAACTTGTATATGCACAGTCCTTTTACAGGTGAATATGTGTTCTATCAAGATGTTATCAATCAGCTTGCGGAGTTACACTTCAATAACCCAATCACAGCGAGCGAATTTGACGCTTTATTATTAACCGTAACAGCATTTGAAGCTAAAGCGTTAAGTGCTTACACATTTGATAGTAACGCAAAAACAGCGTTAAAATTATAATAATCAAGGAGGGCGAATAAATGAGTTCAACAAACAAAACAAATTATTACAAATTAAGTCAGTATATTGGGACAGACAAACCGACATATTTAGGTGATTATAACTCTGATATGTCTAAAATTGATGCTGGAATTCACGAAGTACAGGAAACAGCAACAACGGCTAATCAGACGGCAGGAAGCGCAGAAGCTAAAGTCACAACTTTATCTCCTAGTGTTGAAGCATTGCAGAACGATATGTCCAGCGTGAAAGCTTCTGTACAGAGTTTAACGGTTGACAATGCACAGAATAAAAAAGACTTAGGTACTTTAAAAGAAGAAGTTTCAAGCGTAAAAACAACAGCTAACGGCGCTCAGTCTGAAGTAACAAATCTTAACGCTGATATCGAAAGAACTTTAAAAGATACAGTAACGCCCGTTAGTGGCTTGAGGAACAGTTAATGTAGTTTACAATGCAAAAATGAATTTAATTAGCATTAATGGGCATTTGAATGTGTCCAGTCCGACAACAGTCGGAACAAATATCAGCATTGGAAAGTTGCCGTCTAACATTCCAGCGCCTGGCTCTAATAAAACGTTCTATTTTGTTGCAGGCTTGATGAAAGAGTCTACAAATAATTATAGTCGCGTTCCCGGTGATATTACAATTGACACTAATGGCAATATTATTGTGTCAAATCCACTGGGCGGTTCTGTTTATGATATTAATATTAATCTCATGAACTTTTATATGTAAGTAAAAAGCGAATAATAAAAACCTGCCTCAATTATGGGGCAGGTTTATTTTTTAATAGTCTTTGTTTAATGGCGTGTCGTTGTATCTTCTGTAATATGTCTTATATAAATTATACCATTTATCACTATCTTGTATCGTTCTTTCGTTATATGTTCCATAAACATTTTCTAAATAATCACGTTTAGCATATTCAATCAATACACGTCTTCTTAATCTTTCTCTTTCTGTAATTTTCATTTTAATTTCCT
>ENA-OPCY01002042-OPCY01002042.1-human-gut-metagenome-genome-assembly--contig:-NODE-2042-length-10333-cov-2.752968_pt1 | contig 10333 bp, 11 predicted proteins | sample MGYA00241568_ERZ501487 | MGnify/ENA primary metagenome ERZ501487 (study PRJEB25962, sample SAMEA2042574) | human gut metagenome | biome: human gut; feature: human-associated habitat; material: faeces... | reverse complement strand
CAAGAGGGCGATACGGACAGTACCTTTGGCGAGAATCGCCAAAGGTACAATGCCCGTAAACTCGTGGCAGATTTCTTTGGTGTGACCGAGTACGAGATCCGCAAAGCAATCAAGCTGGCGGGCCTGATTGGGCCGCTTGCAGATATTTTGGAAGACACTCCACGCAAGCTGCCGATTGCCTGCGCTGAGTTGATTGCTGACTACGACATATCCACCCAGCAGGCATTTGTGGAGATGTGCTCTATCGAGGGCTACACGCTCAATAAGGCCACGGTGCAGAAAATCACCCACACCTGTCCGCCCCCTTCTGTGGGAAAACAGGAGATTTACGCTGTATGGCGGCAGGCTCGCGCCGAGGAAGCCCAGCGCCGTACTGCACCTCCAAAGAAGATCAGCTTTGACCGCAGGAAGTTCGCTCCGTGCCTTGAAAAGCTGGGCAGCGACAAGGAACTTGAAGAGTTGTTTTTGGCGTTCTTGCGGCAGCGGGTCGGCTGATGTATAATGAAAAAGAGTAAAAGAAAGGATACAGAACGCTATGAGCGAACAGGAAAAAATCCAGCTTTTTGAAGATCAAAAGATCCGCACAGCATGGGATACAGAAAAAGAAGAATGGTATTTTTCAGTTACCGATGTCATTTCTGTTTTGACAGGTCAGCAGACCGCTCGTGGAGCGAGCAACTACTGGGCCAAACTCAAGCAGCGGCTGAAAGAAGAGGGCGCAGATGAACTGCTGACAAATTGTCAGCAGTTGAAAATGACCGCATCTGACGGAAAGCGCCGCGCAACCGATGTTGCTACTACGGAACAGCTCTTGCGTATCATCCAGTCCGTTCCGTCTCCCCGCGCGGAGCCAGTGAAACGCTGGCTTGCCGAGGTTGGCCGCGAGCGCATTGAGGAAACCATTGACCCGGAACAGGCCATTGACCGTGCTTTGGAAACCTATCTCAAAAAGGGCTATGATCCCGACTGGGTGCACCAAAGGCTCCTTTCTATCCGTATCCGCAATGAGCTCACCGACGAATGGCAGAAGCGCGGAGTGGAAAAAGGTAGGGAATTTGCGATCCTGACCGATGAGATTTCAAGGGCGTGGTCCGGTATGACAACCCGGCAGTACAAAAATCTCAAGGGACTAAAAAAAGAGAATCTGAGGGATAACATGAGCGATACTGAACTCGTGCTGACCATGCTGGCGGAGGCTTCCACACGAGATATTTCCAAGGCATCAAAGCCCGTTGGTTTTGATGAGAGCGTAAAGGTTGCTAAGCGTGGCGGCAATGTTGCAAATGTTGCGCGGCAGCAGCTTGAGGCGGAAACCGGTCAGCCTGTTATTACTTCGCAGAATGCCGTTCAGTTAAACGCGGCGGTCACAGAAATGATCGAAGCATCGGCGCAGGCGGTTGACCACCAAGATGATTCAAAAAGCAAATAGAGTTTTCTTGATATGGAGTAAAAACAATGAAGGAGTATGCGCAATGAGCACATTGTCTGCAAAAGAGTATAAGTGCTTTGAAGATATCAAGCGAATCCGTCCAGATGGCTCAGAATACTGGGCAGCAAGGGAGCTTGCTCCCGTGCTGGACTATGCAAAATGGGAGAACTTCTATAAGGTTATCAAGCGTGCCATGATTGCCTGCGAGAACAGTGGACGCAGTACCTCGGAATGTTTTCCTGAGGTCAGGAAAACATCTCCCATGCCGAATGGAGGAGTAAAGGACATCCTTGATTACGAGCTTTCGCGTTATGCCTGCTATCTGATCGTCCAGAATGGTGATCCGCGCAAAGAGGTGATCGCTCTTGGGCAGACATACTTTGCAATTCAAACCTACCGGCAGGAGGTCGCAGACCGCTTTAATCAGCTGGATGAGGATAAGGGCAGCGCGCGGCCGCTGGGCAATCTTGCCAACGAAGCCCTTCGCATGAAGCGGATGGAGACCCATCAGGTCTTTGACAGCTTCTGGAAGGAGCGGGGAATGAGCAGAACGCAGGGCTATAAGTGGATGGCAAAGAAGCTGAGACTCTCTGAAGAGCTTGCCCACATCGGAGGCTTTGAGATGGATCGGTGCCAGAAGCTGATCCGGCTATGCGAAAAGGAACGAAACAAAGAGAAAAAGAAGGAGACAGCATAAATGTGTGAGAGAACATATTGCCGGCATGAGCATGAGAGACTTTGCTCGTGTCCGCCGGTCACTTGCAGGGATGCCCTTGGAATGGCCGCGCATTTGGCGGAGAACATGGAGCAAGTCCAATGGAGCCTGACCTACAACAGCCTGAAGGACATAAAGCCCTATCAGCTGTGTCTGGTCGGGAAATGTAGGATCTGCGGCGGGCGGCTGTGCATGGAGCAAAGGCCCGTTGAGGCGGATAGCACTGACGGTTTCCTTGCTGCGGTATACCGGTATTTATACCATTTTCACCGCTCCATCGGTCAGTGCTTGCCTCGCACGGCGTTTCGCACAAAGTTTGTAGAGATGTTCCGTAAGGAGGATCGCGCCGCTGTTGAGGACTGGCTGAGCATGCCGGAAAACCAGTCGATCCATGCCATGATCTGCGGAAATGCGAAGAGAGTCTATACCATCGTCCACTCCTGGGCGGATGCGGATCAGGGCAATTTTCCTGCTCCGGAAGGTATGGCAGCCTTCACTGTGAAGGAGGAGGCCCGCAAGGAGCTTGCGCGCCTTGTGACGGAGGAAAAGGAAAATCGGACGATCCCGTTTCCGACAGAAGAATACTGTGAGGAGTACGGCGAGGATTTCTGGGAGGCTTACCGGGACGGCTATGCCGCTGGATGGTTTACCCGCTATGAGATCATCGAAAGTCCGCTATGCGCAGAAAATATCGAAGAAAAAGGAGATGCGGCTGATGATGCTGCGAAAACCGACCTGCGCTGATTGCCCACATAATCTCCAATACATGGAAAGATTGCCAATCAAGAAAAAGGGCGTCACCATGCACTTGGGGGAGCGTTTCTGTGTTGCGGGAAAGCGCGCGAGGAAATTCAAACGCAGTGATCCCAAAACCTATGTGCCAAGCTGGTGTCCCAGGCTCAAGGCTCCCTGTGAGCTGCGGATCTATGGCCTCAAGAATCAGCGTGAATGGAGGATGCACTGCAGTATGTGCGTGTATCTGGGCGAGGATACTTCTCCATCTGCATTCCGCTATGCGGTGCGCTATGAAGGACATACCGATCTGGCACCGTATGAGTTTTTCGAGTGCTGCAATGAAAAATCGGATGATGAGATTTTGGGTGCAGCAGTCCAGCACTACGATGTTGTGGAAATTGACGACGGTATCAAGCCTGCCTTTTTCTACAAAACGGAGCATGGCTATGAGCTTTTATTCTCGTTTGATGCCAAGACTGCCAAGAAGAATATCAGGGAGGAAATTGATTGAAGGAAACTGTAAAAAGCTGCAGCAACTGCCGATATTCCTATGATCTGCCGAGCAATCGCGGACCGATGACAAAAACGCAGTACTGTAGAAACAAGAACTATAATTCCGTGAACTATACCACCAAAATGTTGCTGGAGGACTGGGACCAAGGCCACTGCCGCTTTTGGGCGTCCATACCAGAGGAAGGAAACGACAATGAAAAATAATTACTCAATCGCTCAGCGCAATGCCATTGTGGAAGCAAATCTTTGGTGCATCGACAGTGTGATCCGTCAGAATCGCCCGCTCATGAGAGCGGCTCGGCTGGAATATGACGATGTGTACCAGCAGCTTGCCCTGCGGCTTATCAAGGCTGTGGCGGGCTATGACCCGGAAAAGGGACGCCTGGAGCAGCACATTTTCGCCCAGCTCAAATATGAACTTCTCAGCTGCAAATCGGCCTACCGGCTCTGCGGTATGACCGGCACACCGCACTCGTTCCGAAAGAGCCATATCATTTCCATCGATACGCTCTCTGAGAACAGCGGCCTCTATGAAGAGACGCTGGCGGCGTAAGGAGGCACGGAAATGACGCTGAGAGATAAGATGCTGGCGGTCATTGCGGATACCAATGCCAGCGTGGCCGAGCGGGAGGAATTGGTGGAGATGATCGCCATTTCCCTGCTGACGCGAAAAAACTTGTTTGTTCTAGGTGAGCCAGGACAGGCCAAGAGCTATGCCATCAACCTGTTCCGCCGGCACATCACCGGTGCGCGGCAGTTTGAGCGGCTTCTTTCCAAGCAGAGCGATGAAGAACAGCTTTTCGGCCGTGTTGATCTTGCGAGTCTGCTGCCGGGCTCTGTGCCGCAGACCGTGCTGGAGCAGGACGCAACCTATCAAAACCAGCGCTTCAACCTGCGTGTCCTCGTCGAGGGCATCGGCTCCATGAAGGACGAGCCCGCAACATGGGAAAAGCTCAAGAGCGGCACCGAAAAGCTGGAGCTTTATCGTGCAGCGCTCTCGGCGCTTCACAAAAGCGAGCCCGCGGTGCAGACGGCCGGTAAGATCCCCGAAGCTGATATCGTATTGCTGGATGAGATCTTCAAGTGCAACGACGGCGTGCTGAACTCACTGCTCACCGCCCTCAATGAGCGAAAATACACCAACGAGGGACGCACCTATCCCATTCCGGTCATTTCTTTCTTTGCGGCCTCCAATGAGATCCCTAATTTCAATGACCCGCAGGAAAAGATCCTGGAGGCGCTGTACGACCGCCTGGAGCTGAAGGTCGTGACGGCCAATATGGAGGATCGGGACACGCGCCTTGCCGTTTTGAAGAATAAGCAGGCCGGCACCTTCGGACAGGTCACCGTTACGATCACGTTGGAGGAATTGCGGCAAATGCAGCAGGAGGTCGCGTCGATCCCCGTTCCCGACGCCATCAACGAGTTGGCTGACGATATCCTCTGTGAGCTTCGTAAGGATATGGCGGTGTCGGACCGAAAGTATCTGGGCTATTATCCCATCGCGCAGGCCAAGGCATGGCTTTCCGGCCATGACAAGGTAGAATCCTGTGACCTTCTGGCGCTGAAGAATTATCTCTGGCACCTGCCCTCAGACCGTGAAAAGGTGGAAGCGGTGCTCACCCGCCTGTGCGTCAACCCCATGCAGGATAAGGTCAACAATATCCGCGGTATGGCGTTGGAATCCCAGGAGGAATTTGACGCCGCGCTGGGGGATGGCAGCAAGGCCGATACTGCGCGCAAGGCATTTATCAAGCTGCGCGGTGAATTGACGCATCTTTATCAGATGCAGTGCAGCCTTCGCACGGCGGCGCAGTCTGACAGCGAGATTGCGCTGGTGGATGACCTCTTGGCCGATTTGGAGAAGATCAGCCGCAAGGCCCACGAGCAGACACATTTTACTTATACGACGCTGGAAGAGATTGCAGCGTTAAATTAAAGAATATTGGAGGAATCACGATGCTGAACAAGATCATTCTTATGGGAAGACTCACGCGCGATCCCGAACTGCGCAGGACGGAGAGCGGTACCGCCGTTTGTTCGTTTTCAATTGCGGTGGATCGGGACTTCAAGTCCAAAAACGGGGAAAAGGAGACGGACTTTATTGATATCGTTGCTTGGCGCGCCACGGCGGAGTTTGTGAGCAAGTATTTCACAAAAGGCCGCATGGCCGTCGTGGAGGGCCGGCTCCAGATCCGCGACTGGACGGACAAGGAAGGCGGCAAGCGCCGCAGTGCCGAAGTCATTGCAGACAATGTCTACTTCGGAGACTCCAAGCCGAAAGACGGCGGTGAGGAGGATGATATTCCTGCCTATACCGGAGCGCCCGACAGCTTTGCCGTGCCGGACGGCTTTACACCAGACTTTGGCGGCGAATCCGGGGAAATGCCATTTTAAGAGCACCAAATAAGCGAGGGAGGGCATCAGCCCTCCCTCCATATAAAAGATAAGAGGAGAAAACAAAATGAGCATTGTTTTTACGGAAGTACGGATCGAAGACCGTGGTGGCGTGGAGCTTTCCTTTATGGAGGGTGGTTGTTTGGATGAACTTGATATCCGCGAGCTTTTGAAGCACGACCAGCCCTTCCGCGATATGTGGGACGCAGTAGGCAGCGACGCAAGGATCGCCGTCCAGCAGTATCGTTTCCGGGGCGGCAAACAGGGAGAAGAATTGGGTGACGAAAACCACTTCGCCCTGATGCGCGCGTATGATCGCGCACTCTCAGACGAGGACGGATCTACTTTTGTCGAACGGGACGATGTAGACTGGCTGGATGACTTTGAACTCACCAAAGACGATCTTGCAGACGGTAAGTGACAAACTCGCATTGATAGGGGAGCGTTTTATATGGAAACGAGTATTCTTAGCACCTATTCCAAGAATGAATGCCAGAAGTATTTTGACTATCTGGAGCAGCTGCGTCAAAGCGGCGAAACAAATATGTACGGAGCCGTACCATACTTGCAGGGAGAATTTCCGGAGCTGCGATATTCGCCGGAACGGGCAAGAAAAATTCTGTTGGCGTGGTTCGGCACATTTTGAGAGAAGGAGGCGGATACAAAATGCTGAAGCCCTACCGGACAGTTCAGGATGTTCTTTCCTCTCCGTGGGCGCAGGTGCAGAGAGTGAAACGTAGTCCGCAACAGACAGACCGCGTTTTGCGCTCGACCAAACTGGAGGATAGCATTTACCGGGATCTGCGCATGGAGGATACGGGTATGGACGAGATCGAGAACAGCGCAGGCGAAAAGCTGCGCTCTTTTCCAGCGCTCTCGCGGGATATTTTCCAGTCCTTTTATTCCCTGATGCCCCGGCGCAACGCGGACGATGACCTCTCGACAGCGGCGAGGAAGATCAACATGCCGATTCTGGAGCACATCACCCAAAGCGAAGACTACCCCACGCTCAAGGAGGTGTGTGAAGGACGGGAGCTTCCGGCCTATGAAGCGGCGGCAGAGTTTGCTGCCCAGACCTCGGGAGAACTGGATGACTTACTTTCCCAATTGGGCGGAAAACCCGGCGCTGTACAGACGCTGGAAAAGCTGGAGCAGGCAGAGAAAACCGCAGAGGACAAGCTCGCGGCACTGCTGGAGCAGCTTCGTGGGGCTCCGCAGGACGATCCGGCTCTGAGTGCCGCTGTGGTAAAAGCCGCCAATGACGCCGAGAGCAAACGGCGGCAGGCAGATGCGGTCAATAAGCTCGTTGACGCTGGCCTTGCGCAGAATCAGGCAGAAGCCGGTGCGCTGATCGCCCGCGCGGTGTCTGCTGCCGCGGAAAGGGCGGAAGAGGTACAGACGATCCTCGGCGCATGGAGCGACGCTCCTGGTGATATGCGGAAGACAGACGCGAATGCGGCGCTTTTGGAACGTGTGCGTGCCAGTAAAACGCTGCGGGACATTTCCCACTATCTGGGGCGTTTCCGGGAAATTTTCGCGCAGGGCAAGCGCAATGGCTATGCCTATGGCCGCGGGGAAAAATATGCGTTGGAGCTGGGAAACGATCTATCTCGCGCACTGACCTCCGAGCTTGCCATGCTTGCTGTACCGGAAACGCTGCCGTTGTTCCTGCGGAAGTATCAGCACCGGCAGATCAAGCAATACCGCCGGCGGGAGCCGGTCTATAAGGGTGCAGGTGATATCATATGCTGCCTGGACGAATCCGGCTCTACTGCGGGAGATCTGGCCGCGTGGGGTAAAGCTGTTGCCCTGACGCTGCTGGAGATCGCGCAGAGCGAGGGACGAAAATTCGCTCTTGTTCATTTCTCCGGCCCCGGCCGCTTTCAAACGGATGTATTTCTTCCCGGGCAGTCTTCTCTTGAAGGGAAGCTGTACGCAGCGGAAACCTTCTTGGGCGGCGGCACGGATTTTCAAACGCCGCTTGCGGAGGCGGAACGCCTTATGCGGGAGGGCGGCTTTGAAAATGCTGACATCGCGTTTATTACGGACGGTGAGTGTTCACTGCCAGAAACCTGTGTGGAGATGCTGCAAAAGGCGCAATCAGAGCTTCGCTTCACCGTCACAGGGATTCTGCTGGATGAGGGAAACGCCGGCATGGATTTCAGCCTGAAACCCTTTTGCCAGAATATTTACCGCACCAGTGAACTGACCGGGGATCAGATCGTCGGGGAAATTGTGTTGGATCGCGTATGATATTGGTTGCGCGCAGAAAGGAAACAGGCTATAATATTATGAAATATAAAGATGAAGGAGGACGGTTATGCAGACTCTTTACCATGGAAGCAGAGTGGTTGTGGAACAACCCGAGATCCGCATTCAAAAATTCCATAAGGATTTTTACTGGGGCTTTTACTGCACCTCCTATGAACAGCAGGCGCTGCGCTGGGCAACGCGCTTTGGAAAAGCCGGGGTTGTCAATGTCTATTCCTTCGATGACCAGACCGAGCTCAAGATCAAGCGCTTCCTGGAAATGAGCGATGAATGGTTGGATTTTATTGCGGCATGCCGGAATGGAGTTCCCCATGACTATGATGTGGTGGAAGGCCCGATGGCGGACGATACCATCTTCAATTATGTGCAGAGCTTTTTGGATGGTGAGATCTCCAGAGCTGCTTTCTGGGAGTTGGCAAAATTCAAGTATCCCACCCATCAGATCAGCTTCCACACTGCACGTGCTCTCGCTGCACTGAAATTTGAAAGGAGCTATGTCGCCAATGTGCAAGAGAAACAATGACGCGCTCTTTTTCACCTGTTCTCTGATCGAACAGCTTGGCCGCTCCCTTCACATGCGGCGCGGTAAGGTGGCTGCGGAACTGGGTGAGGCCGGCATTCAGACGCTCTACCGCAATGCAGACATTCTGCACTGCGAGCCGATCGAAAAGGTCGCGGACGATGTGATCACGGAATTTTCACTGCAAGGCGGAGACTTTGACAATCTTGCCGAGGCAAGATATACAGTCCCCGATGTGTGGACGATGGGAAAGGTCTATGCAAGGCTCATCGAGGATGTGTCCGATGAGGACAACATCGTAGAAACCATCTTGCAGGTCTTTACCTCCTGGATCGACAGTCTGCTTTCGGACTATAATGTTGCCTTCTATTATCAGCCCCGCGATTATATTGCGGAGTGCTACCGGCAGGAAACGGTTCTGGACGGTTGAGAGGAACGAAAAAGGCGATGGTTTTCTATCGCAACACTTATAATAGTAGAGGCGGGAACATCATTGAAGCATTATGAATGGAAAGGAAGAAACGCACAACTTGGGATAATAGAAAGGAGACGCTAATGAAACAAACGATTCTCAATAGGCTTTTTGCCACACATTTATCCGATTCAGCAAAAGGAACAGATGTAAGCATTCAACCTATTTTCCAAAAGAAACGCCCGCCGGTAATGCTTATCCTATTGCCGACCTTGTTCATCCTGCTTTGCGGCAGTCTGGTATCCTGTCAAGCTAGTCAGGAAGACTCCGATTTGGCGGCTATTACCCAGAATAAAACCAGCGACTCTTCCGTCTCTGATCAAGACCATGAAAATCAAGAAATTTTGAATTCTGTTACTTATATCGACATTGACGGAGTTTATTTCCCTATCTCCTATGTTAATCATGGAGAACAACTACTTTCGGGGGATGTTGGCCCTTACTCCGCCTTTGCAGAAAGTCTGCTCAAAGAAGCTCCGCCTGCAAGTGGTCTCAATAAAATTGACTTACCGGACATTGATACAGACGCAGCTGGGCTTGGTCCGATAGCCTCAAATGGTACATGGGACTTCTTCCCTGATAAGGCCACTTATCAAACATACTCTTTTGATAACCAGCCCAATGAATCAGATTGGATTGAGTATTTTAAAGAACGGCTTTCAGCATCCAATTATGATGGGCCAATTATCATTCAAGAATCTGTGACTTTTCAATGGGATGGTATTGAATCCGCAATTGTGACCGCAAGCAATGTGATAATCTCAGGCGACGATGGTGATTCTTGGGCCAATCAAGATGATTGCCAAACTGCCATGTCACCGGAAAATTCCACCCCTTCTATTTATATAATTTCGGCGCTTTTTACTCAGGGAAATACGCCTATAGAATTGGTTAATCAGTACTGTGAAATCTTAAAAGAACAAGAGGAATACTCTGAAATCGGTATTTCCTATATGCCATGGGATAACAATTACAGTCAATACATGCAGTTTATTTCTGCGATCCAATATGATAGCTCTGGGACCGCAACAGAATTCCCTATATTCAGCAACATGAACGGGAGCCTCGTGATTAGAGACTTTCAGTATATGCCGCGCTACTTGGTATCTGATATAGACGGTGATTCCGAATCTGAAGTTATTGTCAATCTTTCAAGGGCCAGTTCTTCTATGAGTTTCTGCAAAGCGTACAAGATGAAACAAGCTATACCGAAAGAAGTATTATGTATTACCTTGAACTAGCTAGTGAATAAACACAAGGCAAGCGTCTTTGGGGTGTTTG
>ENA-OPCY01002038-OPCY01002038.1-human-gut-metagenome-genome-assembly--contig:-NODE-2038-length-10339-cov-3.405290_pt1 | contig 10339 bp, 7 predicted proteins | sample MGYA00241568_ERZ501487 | MGnify/ENA primary metagenome ERZ501487 (study PRJEB25962, sample SAMEA2042574) | human gut metagenome | biome: human gut; feature: human-associated habitat; material: faeces... | reverse complement strand
AATGGAAAAGGCGCAAGCAGATGGCGCAGGTGAATCTGGAAATCGTATTATCCCTCCGCGTCCGACAGCCCCGTCAAGCCCTCCTGCGTGCGCAGGTTGACGTAGCTGTTAAACACCTGCTCCACCTTCTGCGGGTTCTCCTCGACCACGAATGTCATGCCGCCGTCGTCCGTCGGCTCAATGCGCGTCACCAGCACCTGTTCCTCGCCGTCAGGGTTGTCCTCCATCTCCAGCAGCACGGCATATTCGATGTTGTCCAGCGGAATCACCGCGCCGAAGCGGAAGCGCATCACCGTGCCGTCGGGGGCGGTCAGTTCAATCAGCGGTTCGCCCATTTTTTCCAGTTCGCTGCGTTCGTCGTTATTCGTCATCGCCGCTGCCCTCGTTCACCAGCTGGAGAAATTTGTCGAACACCGCCTGCTGAACAGCCTCATCTTCCACCTGAATATAGCTTTCCGTGCCGTCTTCTTCCTGCGCGACCTGCATGATGAACACCTCGCACTGCCCGTCCTCCGGCGCATCCGCCTCGGAGAGCGCAATGTACAGTTCGCCCTCGTGCTCAATCGTCGCCAGATGCTGGAAGCGAATCGGCGCGCCCGTCTCGTCGTCAATCAGTTCAATGATGTTGTCCTGTTCTTCCATTTTCGCTGCCTCCTGTTGCTGCTGGTTGCGGCAGGTGTCCAGATACTGCTGCAAAATCACCGCCGCCGCTACCTTGTCCACATTGTGCTTGCGCTCCGCCCGGTGCATGTTGCCCTCGATGAGCGCGTTCGTCGCGGTCACGGTCGTCAGGCGTTCATCCTGATAGACGACCGAAAGCCCCGCTTTTTCCAGCTGTTCGCAAAACGCTTTGACCTTTTCGGACTGGAAGCCCGCCGTGCCGTCCATATTCAGCGGCCAGCCGGAAAGCACCTGCGTCGTGTCGTAGCGCTGGCAGATTTCCACCACCTTGCGCACGTCCGGCCCGTAGCCGACGCGGTAGATGGTGTCGATGGGCGTGGCAATCAGGCGCGACGCGTCCGAAACCGCCACGCCGATGCGCGCGTCGCCGATGTCCAGCGCGATAATCCGTTCGTTCATGTTTCTTTACTCCGCGTACTTTTCCGCGCCCTTGCCCGCCACTGCGAGGCACGGCTCGGCAGTCAGCACCTTGTGTGCCACGTCCATCACCATTTCCGGCGTCACGGCTTCGATGGCGGCAATCGTCTTTTGGTGGTCAGTCGGATGGCCGTTGAGCAGCGTCGAGCGTCCCATCGCCTGCATTCGGCTGCCGGAGCTTTCCAGCCCCATCAAATAGCCCGACCGAAGCTGCGTTTTGCTGTCGCGGAACTCCTTGTCCGTCATGCCGTCCTTCAGGAAACGCTTGAGTTCGCTGTCGATTTCCTCCAGCACCTTATCGCCGTTCTTCGGGCTGATGCCGGCGTAAATGCCGTATGTGCCGATGCCCTGATACGAGTTCGGGTAGGTGTAAATGGAGTACGCCATGCCCAGCTCTTCGCGGATGCGCTGGAACAGCCGGGAGGACATCGCGCCGCCCAGCACGTTGTTCATCACCGCGACGGCATACACGTCGTCCGTGCCGTAAGCGAATCCCGGATAGCCAAGGCAGATGTGCAGCTGCTCGGTGTCCTTTTCCTTCACAACGCGCCGTCCGGTCAAAACCTGCTGTTTCGGCACAACGAGTGCGCTTTCGCCGCCCTGCCAAGTGCCGAAGTATTTTTCCATCAGCGCCTGCACCTGCGCGGGCTCATAGTTGCCCGCCAGCGCCACCACCGTTTCTCTCGGCAGGTAGTGCTTGTTCTTGTAGTCCATGAGGTTCTCGCGGGTGTACGCCGCCACCTGTTCCGCCGGCCCCAGAATCGGCTGCCCCAGCGACTGCGTGCCAAACTGCGCCTTTGCCAGCAGGTCATGCACCAAATCTTCGGGCGAATCCTCGTCCATCGAGATTTCTTCCAGCACAACGCCGCGTTCCTTGTTCAGCTCCTTCTCGTCCATCGTCGCGTTCATCACCATGTCGGCGATGATGTCGATGGCGAGTTCGATGTCCTCGTCGATGACCTTGGCGTAGCAGCAGGTGCAGTCCTTGCCCGTGAAGGCGTTCAGCTGCCCGCCGACCGCGTCCATTTCCTCGGCAATCTGCCGGACGGTGCGCTTCGTCGTTCCCTTGAAAATCATGTGCTCAATGAAATGGGACAGGCCGTTTTCTTCCGGCGCTTCCATCATCGAACCCACATGCATCCATGCGCCGATGGACACCGACCGCAGATGCGGCAGGCGTTCCCCCAGCACACGCAGGCCATTGGGCAGCACCCATTCATCACGCATACATTCATCAGCTCCCGCTACGTTTTTCAGTATGCTATCCATTTGATTCCTTTCTGATGCACAATTGCATCGTTTCGTACGATTCCCCCGAAAAAGCAGAAAATTCGCAAAAGCCCGGTGCAATCGCAGGGACTTTTGCGAATTTCTTCATATTATTTCATTCTGATTCCGCATAAAGGGACATCCCTCTAAATTTAACTTTCGATAAAGTTCAAGTAAGAGAGTGTGCATCCGAAGGGGGCAAGGGGGCGATCGGAAAGCCCCCTTGCGCGCCCGCAGGCGCGTCTCCCTGCAACAAAAGCGACCTTTTATGCAGAAAATTCAACCAAATCAGCAATCAACCATCGAAAGGTTGTCGGAAACGCGATTAGTTCCGACCATCCCGGCGCGGCGGACGCGCACGGAAGCCTTCCGCACGACGCGGGGCAGCCGCGGCGGTGTTGTCGTAGGTGATGTCGTTGCGCACGAGGTTCACACGACCCTGCGCGTCGATTTCCGCGACCTTCACTTCCAGCGTGTCGCCAATCTTCACGACGTCCTCGACCTTCTCCACGCGGTGGTTCGCCAGCTTGGAGATGTGAATCATGCCGTCCTTGCCGGGCAGCAGCTCGACAAACGCGCCGAAGTTCATGATGCGCACGACCTTGCCCGTGTACACCTCGCCAACCTCGATGTCCTTCGCGATGCCCTCGATGATGCGGCGCGCCTTGTCGGCTGCTTCCGCGTCGGGGGTGGAGATGAACACGCGGCCGTCGTCCTCGATGTCAATCTTCACGCCGGTTTCGGCAATAATCTTGTTGATCATCTTGCCGCCGGGTCCGATAACCTCGCGAATCTTCTCCGGATTGATGGTGAAGCGGACAATCTTGGGCGCGTACTTGCTCAGTTCCTTGCGCGGCTCGCCGATGCAGCTGAGCATCTTTTCGAGGATGAACAGGCGGCCCTTGAGCGCCTGCGCCAGCGCGGTTTCGAGAATCGTGCGGTCAATGCCCGCAATCTTGATGTCCATCTGGATGGCGGTGATGCCGTTCATAGAGCCAGCGACCTTGAAGTCCATGTCGCCCAGGAAGTCTTCCAAGCCCTGAATGTCGGTCAGGACAGCCACCTTGCCAGACTCCACGTCCTTAATCAAGCCCATCGCGACGCCCGCGACCGGCGCGTGAATCGGCACGCCCGCGTCCATCAGGGACAGGGTGGAACCGCACACGGACGCCATGGAGGACGAGCCGTTGGAGGACAGGATTTCGCTCACCAGGCGCATTGCGTAGGGGAACTCTTCCTCAGAGGGGATGACGGGCAGCAGTGCGCGCTCCGCCAGTGCGCCGTGGCCGATTTCGCGGCGACCGGGGCTCTTGAGGCGCCCCGCTTCGCCCGTGGCGTACGGCGGCATATTGTAGTGGTGGATGTAGCGCTTGAAGTCCTCGCTGGACAGGCCATCCAGCACCTGACCCTCGCTGGTAGAGCCCAGCGTGGTCACGGTCAGCGCCTGCGTCTGACCACGGGTAAACACGGCAGAGCCATGCACGCGCGGCAGCACGCCCACTTCGCACCAAATCGGGCGGATTTCCGTCACGCCGCGGCCGTCGGGACGAATGCCCTGCTCGATAATCTTCTTGCGCATGACTTCCTTGTTCAGGTAGTACAGCGCATCAGCGATTTCGGCTTCGCGCTCCGGGAACTGCTCCGCCAGCGCTTCGATGGTTTCCTGCTTCACCTGCGCTTCACGCGCCTGACGCTCCTGACGGTTGAAGGTGTCGAACACCCACACGCACTTGTCGTAGGCGAATTCGCGCACGGCCTTCTTCACGTCGTCGCCGGTCACGTTCAGCGGCACTTCGACCTTTTCCTTGCCGATTTCCGCCACAATCTTGTCCTGGAACTCAACGAGCTTCTTGATGTACTCGTGGCCGAACATGATGGCGTCGAGCATCGCCGTTTCGCTGACCTCGTTCGCGCCCGCTTCCACCATCATGATGGCGTCCTTCGTGCCGGCAAGGTAAACGTGCATATCGCTCTTTGCGCGCTGCTCTTCATCGGGGTTGATGACGTACTTCCCGTCCACGCGGCCGACAACCACCGCGCCCGTCGGGCCGTTCCACGGGATTTCGCTGACCGCCAGCGCGATGGACGAACCGATCATCGCGGGGATTTCCGGCGGCACATCCTGCTCAACGCTCAGCACGGTCACAACAACCTGCACATCGTTGCGCATTCCCTTGTTGAACAGGGGGCGCAGCGGGCGGTCGATCAGGCGGCAGGTCAGGGTCGCCTTTTCGGTCGGACGGCCTTCACGCTTGATGAAGCCGCCGGGAATCTTGCCCACAGAGTACTGCTTTTCCTCCACGTCCACAGCCAGCGGGAAGAAGTCCACGCCGGGACGGGGGGTCGGCGCCATCGTCGCGTTCACCATCACGACGGTATCGCCCAGATGCACCCAGACGGAGCCAGCCGCCTGTTCGCAGTATTTGCCGAATTCCAGCGTCAGCTCGCGGCCCGCCAGATCCATGCTGTACTTTTTGCTTTCCATTGAGAATCTCCTTATACTCAGTCGTAGGAAGGCGGATGGCTGCCTTCCTGAACCGCCCGGAGATGCTATCATATGAAAACCCCCTGAATCAGGCGATTCGGGATTTTCAAGGGATAACATCTCCAGACCCTGCCATGTTCTGCGCCGCCTTGCCGCAAAAAGCCGCCGTGAGGAGGAATGCACAGGGGGATTCTCCCCTGCCGCGTGTCTCCAGACGGCGGCTCTTGCGCGCAAAGCCGCCGAGTTCTGCGATAATTACTTACGCAGGTTCAGCTTAGCGATCAGCGCACGATAACGCTCGATGTCGGTCTTCTTCAGGTACTCCAGCAGACCACGGCGACGGCCGACCATCAGCAGCAGGCCACGGTTGGAGTGGTGGTCGTTGCGGTTGGTCTTCAGGTGCTCGTTCAGGTGGTTGATGCGGTCGGTCAGCAGGGCAATCTGCACTTCGGGAGAACCGGTGTCGCCTTCATGCTGGGCGTAGGTGGCAATGATTTCGCTCTTGGTCATGGAATTTCATCCTCCAAATTTTTATTTCGGGCAATGCCCGTGGGCAATCGCCTGTTCACGCAGTACGCCGTCGGAGTCTTCGGTCGTCCGCGCAAACGGTTCGCAGACCCATCCATTATTGTATCAGATTTTTTCCCGTTTGTAAATGGTTAATTCGCGCCTTTCGGGAAAATTTCAGGCAATTTGCTGGGAAAATTAGTACGCTTTCGCGAAATACATAACCTTCTTCGCCTTTTTGCCGCAGCAGACGCAGGTATCGCCGAACCATTCCTTTTCCTGGTCAAAGGGCATATTGCGGGAGGAGGCGTTGAATTTCTCCTTGATTTCGTCCTCGCACGCGCGTTCGCCGCACCACATAGCCTTCGCGAAGCCATTTTCGACGGCAGCGCCCAGTTCCTCCATGTTGTGGACGACGTGGGTCTTTTCGTCGCGGAACTTCTTCGCCTGGTCAAAGAGCGTCTGCTGAATGTCGTCCAGCAGCGCCTTCAATTCGTCCGCCAAATTTTCCAGCGGCAGCGTCACCTTTTCGCACAGGTCGCGGCGGAACACGGTCACAACGCCGTTTTCGAGGTCGCGCGGACCGACTTCCAGGCGCACCGGCACGCCCTTCATCTCCCAGTCGTTGAACTTGTAGCCTGCGGACACCGTGTCGCGGTCGTCGAGCTTGACGCGGATGTCCGCCGCCTTCAATTCCTCAAGCAGCTTCTCGCACGCCTCCATCACGCCCGGCTTGTGCGCCGCAATCGGCAGGATGACCGCCTGAATCGGGGCAACGCGCGGGGGCAGGCGCAGGCCGCGCTCGTCGCCGTGGGTCATGATAATCGCGCCAATCAGGCGGGTCGATACGCCCCAGCTCGTTTCCTCGGCGTAAGTCAGCTTGCCTTCCTTGTTCTGGAACTGAATGCCGTACGCCTCGGCGAAATTCGTGCCGAAGTTGTGGCTCGTGCCTGCCTGCAGCGCCTTGCCGTCCTGCATCATGGCTTCCATGGAGTACGTCGCGCGCGCACCAGCGAACTTTTCCTTCTCCGACTTCTGCCCGACATACACCGGCAGCGCCATCACGTTTTCCGCCACTTCCTGATAGACGTGCAGCATCTGCATCGTTTCTTCCTGCGCTTCCTCGGCGGTCGCGTGGATGGTGTGACCCTCCTGCCAGAGGAATTCGCTCGTGCGCAGGAACGGGCGGGTCGCCTTCTCCCAGCGCATGACGGAGCACCACTGGTTGTACTTCATCGGCAGGTCACGCCACGTCTGCACCCACTTGGCGTACATCGTGCAGAAGATGGTTTCGGAGGTCGGGCGCACTGCCAGACGCTCCTGCAATTTTTCCGTGCCGCCCTGCGTCACCCACGCCACTTCCGGCGCGAAGCCTTCCACATGCTCCGCCTCCTTCAGCAGCAGCGATTCCGGAATCAGCATCGGGAAATACACATTTTGATGACCCGTTTCCTTGAAGCGCTTGTCCATTTCCGCCTGAATGCGCTCCCAAATCGCGTAGCCGTAGGGGCGCACGATCATGCAGCCGCGAACGGGCGCGTAGTCGCACAATTCCGTCTTGAGGATAACGTCGGTGTACCACTGGGAGAAATCCTCGTCGCGGGGGGTGATGTGGGTGACAAATTCTTGTTTCTTTTCCTTGGCCATGATTTTTTCCCTCCATGATTGATTATCCGAGGCGAAAGAAAAAGCCTCCGCCTCTGCTATGCTTGCAGGGACGAAGGCATTGCTGACTTGCATTGCTTCGCGGTACCACCCGGCTTAGGGCAAAGGCGGATGTTCCCCCTTGTCCTCTCTCTTGCGTCCGCTCTCGGAGACGAACCGGCGGGGATTAGCCGCAGCTCCCGGTCGGGATGACGCGCCCGCTCCCCATGCGCCTTCCACCGCCGCGCACTCGCTTTCCGGGACGTTCCTCGCGTCAGAACCGTTCATTGCTCTGCTGTGATTATACACCACGCCCGCCGCAAATGCAAGCACTCCGCGCAAATTATTTCCGCACAAGCACACTCATTCCGAATTATTTCTTCCCCCACAGCGGCCGCGGATACTCGCCTTCCTCTGCTTTGCGCAGCATCGCCTTGGCGACGACTGCCCTGTCCTCGTGGTACGTCACGCCGTACCAGCGGTCGGGGCAGGTCAGCACGCGCGCCGTCGCCCGGTGGCGGTCAAGCTGGCGGCTGACGGCGGTCGGCAGGTAATACTCCGCCTTCATCGGGTTGTTCTCCATCGCCTCGTTCAGGAAGGGCACGAAGCCCTCCGCCAGCGCATCGAGGAAATCCGGCGTAAAGCCCCAGCAGTTCATGCTGACGGTCGTATCGTCCGGCAGACGGCGGTACATTTCGCCATCCTCCGTGAACAGCGGGCCGTCGCAGCTGGCGATAATGTGCGTGCGCTCGCGCACCTCCTTCAGGAAGCCGAACTCGTTGACCGTGCACACGCCGCGCGACACATAGCCGTTCTCCGTCAGCGTGTTTTTCAGCGCGTAGCCGACCATGAAGTACTCGCCGCGCTTGCCCCGCAGCGTCCGCAGGTACTCATACGCCAGCTTGAACGCGCCCGCGCCGTAGTAATCGTCCGCGTTGATGACGAGAAACGGCGCATCGAGGAATTCGCGGCAGCACAGCACCGCGTGCCCCGTGCCCCACGGCTTCACGCGCCCTTCCGGGACGGAAAAGCCCTCCGGCAGCTTATCCAATTGCTGGAAGGCGTAGTTTGCTTCCATCCCAGCCGGCACGCGCGAACCGACCATCGCCTTGAAGGCATCTTCAATCTCGTGCTTAATCAGGAACACGACGCGGCGGAAGCCCGCCTGGTACGCATCGTACAGGCTGTAATCGAGGATGACCTCGCCGTCCGGGCCGACCGGATCCAGCTGCTTCAGTCCCCCGTAGCGGCTGCCCATGCCCGCCGCCATCATCACCAAAATCGGTTCTTTCATGGCTGATTCCTCCTGCTGATGAGTTTTTCCTGCCGCCATTATATCGCGAATCTGCAATTTTTACAATCTGCAAACGGAAAAAACGCGCTATCAGGTTGCGCAAACCAGAATTTTGTCGTATAATAGAAACTGATTTAGAATGCAAGGAGGAACATTCCTCATGGACTTTTTGAAAACGCTTCTGGCGTATGTCGCGCTGACCGTCGCCTTCTCCGTTCAGGAGGGGCCGCTGCCGCAGGATGTCCCGACCCCGACGCCCCTGCCGCCGAACGTGACGGCATCCCCGATTCCCAACCCGCCCGCCGCGACCTCTGCCGCACCGATGAGCGGCTTCAGGCAAAAGTACGCGCCGACCGCCACGCCGACGGCCTCGCCCATCCCCGAACCCACGATAACGCCCAACATGGGCTACAAGACCGTGCAGTGGCAAGACCGCGGCTCAGGCGTGCTGAAGGTGCAGAAAAAGCTGATTGAGCTGGGCTATCTGGCAGAGGGCGAGGATGACGGCGCGTACGGCAGCAAGACGACCGCCGCCGTCCGCCGCTTCCAGAAGGCGAACGGGCTGTCCGTGGACGGCATTGCGGGTCAGGCGACACAGACGCGCCTGTTTGAAGACCCGAACGTTGTGCCTTACTCCCCGCCGACCGTGCCGCCGACGGCGACCCCGACCCCCGCGCCGGAAACGCCCGCGCCGAGCGCCACGCCAACGGCATCTCCGGCGGATGATCTGCCTCTGCCGGGCGTGTCCAGCGATTTCCCGGTGGATACGGTGACGACCGAAGCGCCGGTATATACGCCGGAGGGCTTGACGCTCCTGCCCAACGGCAGCATCATCCTGGGCAACGGCGGCGCGACGCTGACGATGACCGTCACGCAGGATGGCGTGGGCTACACGCGCCGTCCGAGCCTGTGGGTGAACACAGTGGGCAGCCCGGTCATGGCCCTGCGCGAGCTGGCGGCTTGCATCGACGACTGGCAGCTGGATGTCAGCGAAAGCGGCGTGTGGGTGCTGTCCGCGGCAGGCTACACGGTCGTCATCCGCGAGACGGACAGCGGTTTGTCCGTGATGGTGGATGGCAGCGCAATTGCGATGGAATCCGGCGCCGTCCGGCTGGACAACGGCGAAATGTACATCTCCGACATGTTCCTGCGCACGGCGCTCCGCGCGACGACCATCTACGACAGTGACGAACAGTCGCTGATTCTGTTCGTGCGGAACAAGTCCGTCAGCACATCGGCAGACTGAAGGGAATTCGGAATTCGATGGTTTGTTCACGATTCCGCGAAAAGCAAAAAGAACCGCCCGGTACATCTGTGTTTGGCAGATAACCGGGCGGTTTTTTAAGGCACCACCTCATTTGTGCGGTGTTACCTTAATTGTACTCGACTGTTTCCTGATACGCCTTATATGTTGACGTACAGAGCAGCTTGCGGTCAACTTCCTTGCCGTTCTGATACCAGATTTGGTAGGTTTCGACGACGTAGCCAGTGCGCTTTTTGATGGTCGTCTCCTGCGTACCGGCGGCGAGTTTCGTGTTCTGGACGTACTTGGTGTCGCTCGGCGGGTCAATCGTGCGCGTGACAGTGCTTTCCAGGTCAATCGACACGCCATCGGGCAGGAGCATCCCGTAAATTTCGACGGTGCACTTCTGCTTGGAATAATTCGCGACGATGTAAATCGGCCACTCGGTATCGTTCTTGAACTTGAAGTCCAGGTTCGGCCAGTTGACCGTCGCGTCCATCCCCTTCTGGACGTAGGAACTCGGCCACGCGTGCGGGCTGCGGTAGACGATTTCCAGATTTGCGCGCGCGACGGCGTTGAAGAGCGTCGAGCTGGTCTGGCATACGCCGCCGCCCACCTCCGGCACGCTCTGCCCGCCGGAAATCGCTGTTGCTTCCTTGTAGCCCTTCGCCGCCGTGCGCTGCCCCGTCGCCTGATTGAAGGAGAACGTATCCCCCGGCGCAACCTTATAGCCGTTGATGGCTTGGCAGGACAGGTCGATGTTCGTGTTGCGGTTGGAATTGCTGGTGGTTTTCGTCGT
>ENA-OPCY01002036-OPCY01002036.1-human-gut-metagenome-genome-assembly--contig:-NODE-2036-length-10341-cov-3.501847_pt1 | contig 10341 bp, 9 predicted proteins | sample MGYA00241568_ERZ501487 | MGnify/ENA primary metagenome ERZ501487 (study PRJEB25962, sample SAMEA2042574) | human gut metagenome | biome: human gut; feature: human-associated habitat; material: faeces... | reverse complement strand
GTCCTTTACATCAATCCGTCCTATTTCGTCTTTATTCAAGTTACCTTTTTTAAAGAGAAAGCCCACAATATCTATCTTATTGATTTTATCTTTTTTGCCTTTCCCTATATATAATGTTACGTATTCGGGCAAGGACGGCTTGGGAGGCACTTGGGGCAATATGAATTCTTCCGGCTCATCGGCTATATATCCGGGCAGTGTTTCTTCAGCATGAAGAATAACGTATGAATTTCCTTCGGCTTCCCAACGGGCGGTACGTCCGTTACGATGGATATAACCGTCCTCATTGGCAGGTAGATGATAATGTACCACGTTCTCTATTTCGGGGATATCCAGTCCGCGAGCGGCCAGATCGGTAGAAATAAGCACATGGCAACTTCCGTTGCGGAATTTATATAGGGAGCGTTCACGGTCATCCTGTTCCATGCCGCCATGAAAAATGCCACATTGAAACTTCTGGGATTGAAGATACTTCCCTACCCGTTCCACACTTTCACGGTGATTACAGAAAACCAATGTCGATTGGCTTCCCAAGGTACAAAGCAATTTATATAAGGTTTCAAGTTTGTCTTTTTCCGGAGACAGTACCTTATATAAGTGCAGACGGTGGGTAAGCTGCTCTTCCGGATTTAAAAAATTCAATTTAATGGTCTTGTCCAGCCCCGTAAACTGCGGAATCTCTTCCGCATCGGTAGCCGACAACAGAAAACGGCGTTGCAAGTTGGGCAACTGTCCTATGACAGTCGCCATCTCTTCCTGGAAGCCAAACTCCAGGCATTTGTCAAATTCATCGATTACCAGAGTTGTGACCGTATCTGCATCAAAATTCTGTTTGGAAAGATGATCATTCATACGGCCCGGAGTACCGATGATGACTGATGGCTGCATCCCTTTGATGGTACGGTGCTCTTCCATGGCCGGTCGTCCTCCATAACAACTTACAGCCTTGAAGGGTGTGTTCATGGATTTAAATACCTGGTCTATTTGTAAAGCCAGTTCCCGGGAAGGAACCAGCACTATAGCCTGTACGCCTGTTATACCAGGCTTCAAACTCTGCACCAAAGGCAACAGATAAGCTAACGTCTTGCCGGATCCCGTAGGAGACAATAATATTAAGTCTTTTCCCTTTTTCCAAGCATCAATGGATGCCTCTTGCATCGGGTTCAGTCGCTCAATTTTCAAATTGGCTAGTATGTTCTCTATCATATTCATTTTCGTTTTATACAAAAGTAAAGAAAAAGCCCGATAAAAGTTCACTTTTACCGGGCTTATTTTCATTATTAATAAAAGGAGATCCTGATATTATCCTCCGAAGTTGTCGTACATGATAGAAGAAGGCTCAACACCCAGACTATCCAGCATCTTAACGACTGCATTAGACATCGGACCGGGACCACACATGTAGTATTCAATATCTTCGGGAGCTTCATGATCCTTCAGATAAGTTTCATACATCACATTGTGAACGAAACCTGCGGTATACTTCACGCCTGCTGCATCGGCTGCGGGATCCGGACGGTCCAAAGCCAGATGGAAGTGGAAGTTCGGGAAGTCTTTTTCCAATTGTTGGAAATCTTGCAGATAGAATACTTCGTTCAATGCACGCGCACCATAGAAATAGTGAAGTTCACGGTCGGTAGTGTGCAGTGTCTTGGTCATGTGCATAATTTGCGCACGCAACGGAGCCATACCGGCACCACCACCTACCCAAATCATTTCCTTCTTAGAATCGAAGATCGGGTGGAAGTCTCCGTAAGGACCACTCATCGTTACCTTGTCACCCGGTTTCAGCGTGAAAATGTAAGATGAAGCGATACCCGGATTCACATCCATAAAGCCGGGACCCTGATCTTTCGGTTTGAACGGAGGAGTAGCGATACGCACTGTCAGCATGATACGGTCACCCTCGGCAGGATAGTTGGCCATAGAGTAAGCACGGATGGTTTCTTCCGTATTCTTACATTTCAAGCCGAACAGACCGAATTTTTCCCATGCGGGCAGATACTCCGGACCGATAAGGTCTTTATCGATATCCTTGTTGTAGTCCATTTCAAATTTAGGAATCTTAATCTGAGCGTATGAACCCGGAACGAAGTCCATGTGTTCACCTTTCGGCAAAGCCACAATAAACTCTTTGATGAAAGTGGCAACGTTCTTGTTGCTGATTACTTCGCATTCCCATTCCTTAACACCCAGTACAGATTCATCAATCTTGATGCCCAGGTCACCTTTTACTTTCACCTGGCAACCCAGACGCCAATGATCCTGTTGTTGTTTACGGCTGAAATGTCCCTTTTCAGAAGGAAGAATCTCACCACCGCCTTCTACAACCTGGCATTTACATTGACCGCAAGAACCTTTACCACCACAAGCCGATGACAGGTAGATGCCATTGACAGACAGGGTGTTCAGCAAAGTTGAACCTTGTTCTACTTCCAGTTCTTTCTCTCCATTGATAGTTATCTTTACTTTGCCGCTCGGAGTAAGATACTGCTTAGCTACCAGCAAAATAACAACGAGCAGAAGGATAATTCCAAGGAATACTCCAATACTAGCTAATATTAAATTCATATCCATTGTCTTATTCCTTTCCTTTTAGATTTTCAAACCAGAGAAACACATAAATGCCATTGCCATCAAACCTACAGTGATGAAAGTGATACCCAGACCTTTCAAAGGAGCGGGAACATCAGAGTAAGCCATTTTTTCACGGATAGCAGCCAGACCGATAATAGCCAGTGCCCAACCGATACCTGAGCCCAAAGCGTAAGTGGTTGCCTCGCCAATGTTGATGAAATGGCGTTGCTGCATAAACAATGAAGCACCCATGATGGCACAGTTTACAGCAATCAGCGGAAGGAAGATACCCAATGAAGCATAGAGCGACGGGCTGAAACGTTCAACCGCCATTTCCACCAACTGAACGATACCGGCAATAACGGCAATAAACAGGATAAAGCTCAAGAAGCTGAGGTCTACTCCATCAATCAGCGCATTAGGTGCCAGTACGTAATTTTCCAGCAAATAGTTCACCGGCAGAGTTACAATCAACACGAAAGTAACGGCTGCACCCAGACCTACGGCTGTCTTTACGTTCTTCGATACTGCCAGGTAAGAACACATCCCCAGGAAGTATGCGAAAATCATATTGTCCACAAAGATGGACTTTACAAACAAACTTAAATATTCCATATTCTTTTCGTTTTATAACGGGGATTAATTATTACTTTCCTGCAATTCTTTGTGTTTTGCACGTTGGTACCAAATGATACAAGCACAGATAATCAACGCCATAGGAGGCATCAGCATCAAGCCGTTGTTCAGGTAGCCCAAGTCATAAACAGCCTGCGGGATAACCTGGAAGCCAAACAATGTACCGGCACCCAGCAGTTCACGGAAGAATGCCACGATAATCAGGATTTTGGCATAACCCAATCCGTTACCGATACCATCCAGGAATGATTCCCAAGGACCGTTCATCATAGCAAATGCTTCCAGACGTCCCATCAGGATACAGTTTGTAATAATCAAACCTACATATACAGAAAGCTGCACACTTACATCGTATGCGAACGCTTTCAAAATTTCACTAACGATAGTTACCAATGCGGCAACAACCACCAACTGGACGATGATACGGATACGGTTGGGAATGGTGTTACGCAACAAGGAGATAACGAAGTTCGAGAAGGCTGTAATAATGGTTACGGAAAGACCCATCACGATAGCCGGTTCCAGCTGAGCCGTTACAGCCAGTGCAGAACAGATACCGAGCACCTGTACGGTGACAGGGTTATTCAAACCCAGCGGAGTTAAAAGAACTTCTCTATTCTTTTTAGAAAATAATGCGCTCATATTCTATTTACCCTCCTCTTATTTATTAGTTAAAAATGAATTGTACATGCTCAGGCAATCCTTAATCATCGCATCTACACCCTTAGAAGTGATAGTACCACCTGAGATACCGTCTACCTGATAATCGGGTTTTGCCACCTTGCCGTGTTTTTCAACACCCAAAGCTACAGTACCGTTTTCCATTACATGTTTGCCCAAGAACTGATCCTGGAACTTAGTAGTGGTGATTTCTGCACCCAGACCCGGAGTTTCTCCTTGATGAGAGAAGTAAACGCCATATACAGTGTCTTTGTCATCATTCAATGCGATGTATCCCCAGATAGGTCCCCAAAGACCGGCACCATAAATAGGCAGCACATATTTGGTCTGACCATCCACGTCGCAAACGAATACATGAAGACGTCCGTTAGCGATTTCACCTTTATAAGAAGTCTGGAAAGCAGCATCGTTCTTTACCAAAGAACCGTCTGCCTGCATCAAATCGTCTTCTTTCACATATTTATCATATTCTGCATTCACATCTTTTACGTCATAAACGTTCAAAGCTGCCAGAATTTGTTTCTTTGTGTCCTGTTCTACATTCTGGTACTGTTTTTCTTTCAGAGAAGAAGACACGAATGCCAACAGGAATGCTACGATAACAACCATTATCGAAGCATAGATGATAGTATAACTATTACTATTAGTATTCATAATGTCCGATATTTTAGTTGTTAGTTGATTTTAATCTGTTTTCGCGGGCTGTGATGTTCTTCTGTACGATACAGTAGTCAATCAGCGGAGCGAAGATGTTCATCAGCAGGATGGCAAGCATCATACCTTCAGGATAACCCGGATTCAACACACGGATTACAATGGCCATCACACCGATCAGGAAACCGTAGATGAACTTACCTTTTTCCGTACGTGCGGAAGTTACAGGGTCGGTAGCCATGAACACAGCACCGAAGCAGAAACCGCCCAATACGATGTGTTCGTACCAAGGCAACTGAGCCATCATGTTATCTGTAGAGCCGAATACATTGAAGATCAATCCCATCACGATACCACCGGCAAAGACAGAGAACATGGTCTTCCAACTTGCCACGCCTGTCCACAACAGGATGATGGCACCCAGTGCGATAGCGATAACGCTGGTTTCACCGATAGAACCCGGAATCAAACCTACAACCATATCCCACATGGTAGCGGGAGTACCGTTCACATTAATCAGTTCGCTTGCACCCGGAGCGGCTGTAGCAGCCTGTCCCAACATCGTAGCGCCGGTAAAACCGTCCACTACCTGTCCGCCACCGATACCGAAAATGCTGTCAGTGCTTACCCAAACGGCATCACCGGACATTTTGGTAGGATAAGCGAAGAACAAGAAAGCACGGGTAATCAATGCAGGGTTGAAGATATTCATACCTGTACCGCCGAATACTTCCTTAGCGAAGATAACAGAGAATGCTGTAGCGACAGCCAGAATCCACAACGGACATTCCACAGGAACGATCATCGGGATCAACAGACCGGATACCAGGAAACCTTCCTGAATTTCTTCGTTCTTCCATTGTGCCACCACAAATTCGATTCCCAGACCGACTACGTATGATACGATAATCTTAGGCAGAACAGCCAGGAAACCATAAATGAACTTTTCAAAGAAACCTGCCTCCTGGCCTACAGCCAAGAAGTGCTGGTAACCTACGTTGTACATACCGAACAACAGGGCCGGTATCAACGCAATAACCACCATTGACATGATACGCTTGCTGTCAATCGCATCATGAATGTGAACTCCTGTTTTCGAAGTGCTGTTGGGTACGAACAAGAATGTTTCGAAACCGTCGAACACCGAACGAAATGCGTGGAGTTTGCCGCCCTCTTCAAAGTTTGGCTTTATCTTGTCGAGATAATTTCTTAACGCTTTCATTAACTTTTAATTCTTAGTTTTTAATTATTTAGCACATTTCCTTGCGAAGCATGTCCAAGCCCTGACGTACGATGCGTTGCAATTCCAATTTGGAAGAGTCAACGAATTCACATACAGCGAAGTCTTCGGGAGCCACTTCGTAAATACCAAGTGCTTCCATGCGGTCAATATCGCCGGCAATGATAGCTTTAATTAAATATTCGGGGAAAATGCTCATCGGGAATACCTTGTCATATTCACCGGACATGATCATGTGGCGTTCGCCACCTTTGATACGGGCATCCAGTGTATATTCCTTGTTACCGCACAACCAACTGAAATAACTGCGGTTGGCACTGTACTGATCGGTACGCGGCATGATAAAGCCCAGGAATTCGTGCCGGTCATCCCCTTCGGGGATCACAGTAAGACTTGTAGCGTGCGCACCCAGGAATCCGTTTGGCTTCACCAAAGTTCCGGTCAGCACGTTACCGTTAATGTAGCGTAAGTTTTTACCTCCGTTCACACGTCCTGCAAAAAGATCTGTCAGCAGGGCTCCTACTTTCAGCTTGCAATAAGCCGGTTTCTTCACTTCCGAACCGGTCAGGGCGATAGTACGGGTAAGGTCTACGCGACCTGTGTTGAACAGGCGTCCGATGAAGATCACTTCTTCCGCACGGAGCGTCCAAACAGTTTCGCCTTTGTTGATAGGACTGATGTGGTTAATCTGAACGCCTACGTTTCCGGCGGGGTTAGGACCGTCGAAGGCAGTTACAGTTACATTTTTGGCGTTGGTCAGTGCAGGGCTCTTCTGCTCTACGCTGATATTCAGATACGTCTTTGCCATCTTTGCCAGTGCGTCCAGACCTGTCTGGAAATCTTTTTCCTGGCCTTTCAGAACAAATTCGAAATCAGCAGCCAATGGGTTAGTGTCAAATGCAGAAACGAAGATGCCTTTTGGTTGGGCATTCGGATCAGCCACCACGATGTATGGGCGCTGAATGATGAATGAAAAGAGTCCGGCTTCCAGCAGAGCAGCTTTTACCTGTTCTCCTGTCAGAGTCGAAACATCTTTCTTTCCAAACTCTTCATAGTCCTGCTCCTTTGCTGCTGCAATGGAGATGCTTAGGACTTTACGACGCTCGCCTCTCTCCACGCTGGTAACGACACCGCTTACCGGAGATACGAACTTCACTTCGGGGTGGTTCTTGTCAACAAACAATGTTCCCCCGGCCGTCACATATTCCTGTTCTTTGACCACGACTTTAGGAGTCACGCCATGAAAATCATCGGGCACTATCGCATAGATGTCCGGCTGCTTCACGTCAAAGAACTCCTGAGCAGGTTTCCCTTTCAGGTTGATGTTCAAGCCTTTGTGTAATTTAATCACATTTGCCATATTGGGTTATAAAAAATGGTTTTTAAATTTGAGCGCAAAAGTACAGAAAAAAAATGTGAAAAAAGAAAGAAATGGTGCTTATTATGGAAAAAATTCTGTAATAATAGAAACCTTTCTGAATGTATGTGCAAACTCAGGCAGATGCTCACTTTTTTTTTAGAACACAAATGACGGGAATGGCATAAATTTATCTTGATTTTTAATTTATGTCATTCGCGTCATTTGTGTTTCATTCCGGAAACACTTACAGTTTGACGGTCTTCACTTTGCCGGGAATGACGGTCAGGTGTACCGTGCCGTTGTTTTCTATATCCACCTCCTGGTAGCGGGCTTCCACCATCACTTTCCCGTCCAGTGCCATCACCCCCCACCGGCAGGCGCTCTCTTCAAAAGCACAATAAACGCCCACAGGAGGAAGAATCTTTCTGTATTTGGGAGGAACGATGATACGTTCCCCCAGTTTCAAGCCCCATTTCATGCCCATACGGTACGGAAGGGCATCTCTTATCTCCTCCAGCCTCTTCCGCCTTTTCGCTTCCTCGTTCCTTCTCTTCTGCCGATCCGTTTCCTCCGCCCGCTGCCCGGCTTCCTCTTTCAGCTTCTTTACAGCCGTGTCGAAGTCCTGCTCACCGGGTTCGGGAAGGTTAGCGGCAATGTACCGCTTCCTCTTTCCTTTTTCCACATGGTAATACCTTCCAGCCCCGTCCATCACCACGATGCTCCGGTCGGCCAGACGGCCGCAGCACCAATAAACTTCCTCGTCATCCCCTGCCAACAAGCAGGCGAACACATCAAACACCGTGGACCATACGGAATCCACCAGCTTGCAGGACTTCGGTACGCGATAATCCGGTATCTTCAAGTAATATTCATAAAAGCAGATGCTGTCTTTATGCAGCCCGTTCATGGAAGCGTATGCTTTTTTTGTACGGCTATGGAAAGTCTCCCCTACCCTCAGCAATTCCACACCGCCGTAGGAAAACACCACCGGCAATAAAATCCCCATGGGGCGATAAACTACGTACAAGCGGTCTATGATTTCCACAGCAACAGTGCGGATAATAAGAAAAATCATCCCGGCAAAGGCGTGAAACGTTCCGGCAAGGAGCCGGTACGAGCTTGTTTTCTCTCGTAGGACGAGGAAACGTTGATACGGAGGGAGATTAAAAATTGAGAATTTAAAGATGGCAGTTCATACCGGCTCTCCCAAGCAGGGACAGTGGGGACAGCAGGGACAGACCCCAATTTCTCACACACGCACGCGCGATATAACTAGGTGGGAAAATCATCTTTCCCCTGCCTTCCCACAGGATTATATCCGGCCGGAACTTCTGAAAAAAACGCACGACAGGGAGGATAACCGAAAGCACCGTCCTCCTTTGGGCAAACGTTTCACCAAATAAGAGGTACCGGTAAGTGTGGACGGCAAGGGAATATATCACCCCACTTATCCTCCCTTTATAGGTACACGCATGCGTGTGTGAGGAAAAAAGGGGGTGTCCCCACTGTCCCCGTGTCCCCGTAAACTCCCTGCAATCCGCCAAGGGGTCAGAAGAGATCACGCCGCACGGACGTGAAGTTATCTTTGCAATGTCCAAAGGAACTAGCCGCCACCCGTCACAAGATTACAAAAACTTTGGTACAAGATTCCGCGGATCTTGTACCAAGTTTCACCGGATATTGCAGCAGTGTGCACCTCTTTTCTTCGGACTCTGTTTCCTTTCTACATTTCATTCTTCTACTATTCACTTTTCGATATTGCGGGTTTCAGCACTGAAGTTCACCCCTATTTAAAAGAGCTTCCGTCCGTCCGAAGCAAAGGGAAGCGCGTAATGCTTGTCATGAATCTGTTGCAAAGCCTCCTCGGCCGTGCCGTCCAGCTTGAATTCTATCACATAGATAAACTTGTCAGTTTGCAGGACAAGGTCAATGCGTCCTTTGCTCGTATGATATTCCACTTGGGTATAGAAGCCGACAAGCTTGAATACGATGAAAAGCACATTCTCGTAATGTAGTTCCTGCTCGCGGATCACTTCGTAGGTAGTATCCGCAAAGAAACTTTGCAGACGGCGGAAGAAGGAGTCATAATCACCGAAACGCACCTCACGGACAAATTTCTGAATCTCAAAGGGAGATTCCACCTTATTTACGTTCGCGTAAAAAGGGAGCAGGAAACGTACAAACCCCTCTTCCACTTCCCGGTTCGGAAAACCTAAACGGTACATTCCAAATTCTTCATCATATCCCTTTATAGTGAGGTGCCGCTCTGATAGAGCACCGGAATGGGATTGGTGGATTCCGAATCTATACTGTTCAGCACCTGGGAGTCCGTTTCCTCGTGGGGCATCCGTTCCAAGTCGTAATGATGCTTCTTCAGCAGTTTCACCAGATAGGTAGGAGTACCCGTCTCGAACCAATAACTGCCGAATTCCTTATATTTGAACGTATTGAGCAAACTAAACGGATTGTACATGCCGATAGAATGATGTGTAAAGTGATAGCCGTCATAATATGCTTTCAAATAGTCACAAAGCTTGTCGTATGACACTCCTCTCGCTTCAGCAAACTCATGCAGTTCGGCATCCAGATTATCATGCAGAATCTTATCCAGACTCTCCGGAGTATCATACTTCTCGATGTTCAGATCCAGATGCAGAACAGGATATCTGATCCAGTCCTTTTCCAGCTTCTCCATCGCCAGACCTTCAAACAACTCCTTCTTACCTTGAAAGTAAGCTTCCAAGGTAGAGATGAGTAGGGTCTTTCCGAAACGTCGCGGACGGCTCAGGAAGTAGTAACTTCCGGTCTTTACCATCTGGTACACCCAGGCCGTTTTATCAATATAGAAATAACCGTCCTGACGGATTTTCTCGAAATTCTAGATTCCGATGGGATATATTTTATTGCTCATACATTTTTCAATGCTTTATCATGATACTTATATCACTTCACCATTCATTATCATTTTTTGCTGTAGCATTCTGAAAAAAGTCTTTTTCCCGAATGAGCACTGCTTTATAAAGAAATTCGTACACGCCGTTACAGCTTATCAATTTCTTCTGGCGAAAGTCCGGCAATCCGGACAATATCCGCAATGGAAAAACCGTTCTCTTTCAGTTTACGGGCGATCTCCAAACGTCCTTCCGCGACAGCCTGTTCACGGATATCATTTTCCACAATACGGCTCACGTTA
>ENA-OPCY01002031-OPCY01002031.1-human-gut-metagenome-genome-assembly--contig:-NODE-2031-length-10347-cov-2.010105_pt1 | contig 10347 bp, 12 predicted proteins | sample MGYA00241568_ERZ501487 | MGnify/ENA primary metagenome ERZ501487 (study PRJEB25962, sample SAMEA2042574) | human gut metagenome | biome: human gut; feature: human-associated habitat; material: faeces... | reverse complement strand
TTCGCTTATGATCCGGAAGAAATGCAGCAGATGATGAAGAATGCGCTTGCATTATCTCCGGTGCATCAGGTTCTGGTAGAAAAGAGTATCAAGGGCTATAAGGAAATTGAATACGAAGTAATGCGTGATGCGAACGATACGGCAATCACCGTCTGCAACATGGAAAACCTGGATCCTGTGGGTGTGCATACCGGTGACTCCATCGTTGTGGCACCGAGCCAGACGCTGACCAATAAAGAGTATCAGATGCTCCGTGACAGTGCCCTTAAGATCATTCGTGCCCTTAAGGTAAAGGGTGGCTGTAATGTCCAGTTTGCACTGGATCCGCAGTCCTTTTCTTATTATGTGATTGAAGTAAATCCCCGTGTATCGAGCTCTTCGGCACTGGCTTCCAAGGCAACCGGTTATCCGATCGCGAGAGTATCAGCAAAGATTGCCGTCGGTATGGATCTGGATGAGATAAAGCTTGCCAACACACCGGCCTGCTTCGAACCGGCTCTTGACTATGTGGTTACGAAGATGCCCCGTTTCCCGTTTGATAAGTTTACGGATGCTTCCAATGTACTGAGCACCCAGATGAAGGCAACCGGTGAGGTTATGGGTGTCGGACGGACCTTTGAGGAAAGTCTGTTAAAATCCATCCGTTCCCTCGAGGATCACAAGAACCATATCCATATGGAGAAGTTTGACCGTGAGAATATGTCTAAGGAAGAGCTGCTTCAATATGTCCAGGAGGGCAGGGATGACCGCATTTATGCAATCGCCCAGCTGATGTGGATGGGAGCCGATCATTCCCGGCTTTGTAATGCAACACAGATTGACCTGTTTTTCTTAGATAAGATCAAGAAGATTGTGGACTTTGAAAAGGAATTAGAGGGTGCTCCGGCCGGAGATGAAACCTTTTTACGCGAAGCCAAGAAGAGAGGCTTTTCGGATGCCTATATTGCAGAGCTATGGAAGCTGAAGGAAGAGGAAGTTTACGATATGCGTAAGAAGTACGGTATCTTCCCGATTTATAAGATGATTGATACCTGTGCAAGCGAGTTTGACAGCTATGTACCGTATTTCTATTCGACCTATGAAAGTGAAAATGAATCCATTGTATCCGACCGCGAGAAGATCGTTGTGTTAGGCTCCGGACCGATCCGGATCGGACAGGGTGTGGAGTTCGACTACTCCACCGTTCATGCGGTACGTGCGATTCAGGAAGCCGGATATGAAGCCATCGTCATCAACAACAATCCGGAGACCGTTTCTACCGATTATACGACGGCAGATAAGCTCTACTTTGAGCCGCTTACCGTAGAAGATGTTATGAACGTTATGGAGCTTGAACATCCGAAGGGCGTGATTGTATCCTTAGGTGGACAGACCGCCATCAACCTGGCAAAGCCCCTTTCCGAAAAGGGCGTACCGATCATCGGAACAGGCTGTGAAGCCATTGATAATGCAGAAGACAGAGATCTCTTTGAGAATATGATTCAGAAGACCGGAATTCCGCATCCGCAGGGAATTGCCGTTACCGATATTGAAAGCGGTGTGGAGGCAGCGGCCAAGGTCGGTTATCCGGTACTGGTAAGACCGAGTTTTGTACTGGGCGGACGTGCCATGGAAATCGTAGCGAATGAAAAGATGCTGCGCCATTACCTGAAGAATGCCGTAGAGGTGGATAAGGATAAGCCGGTTCTGGTAGATAAATATGTCGTTGGTAAGGAAGTCGAGGTCGATGCGATCTGCGACGGAGAAAAGGTATTTATCCCCGGTATCATGGAGCTTGTGGAACGTACCGGTGTTCATTCCGGAGACAGTATCAGCGTTTATCCGCCGTATGACATTTCCGATCAGGTCAAGGAAACGATTGCAGATTATACCACACGTCTCGGACTTGCCATCGGTATCCGAGGGCTGTTCAATATCCAGTTTATAGTAGACCGTCAGGATCAGGTATTTATTATCGAAGTAAACCCGAGAGCTTCCCGAAGCGTTCCGTTCCTGTCGAAGTCTACCGGACTTTCACTTGTTAATATTGCAACGAAGGTCATGATGGGTGAAAATCTTGCATCCCAGGGCATTACCGAGATGATTCCGAAGGAAAAGGAAAGATGGTATGTCAAGGCTCCTGCATTCTCCTTCGAGAAGCTGAGCGGCATGGATGCATACCTTTCTCCGGAAATGAAATCAACCGGTGAGGCCATCGGCTATGACAAGCGTCTGAACCGTGCCTTCTACAAGGCGTTACAGGCATCCGGCATCCGCATGAAGGACTATGGAACCGTTGTGGTAACCCTTGCAGATGAAGATAAGGAAGAGGCCCTTCCGCTGATCCGTCGTTTCTACATGCTTGGCTTTAACATTGAGGCAACAATTGGAACCGCCAATTTCCTGAAGGAGCATGGCATCCGTACCAGAGTGCGCGGTAAGCTGAGTGAGGGCAGTGATGAGATCCTAAAATCCATCCGTGCCGGATATGTCAGCTACATCATTAACACCCGCGCGATCCTTTCCGGAGTGCACTATGAGGATGGTGTTGCCATCAGAAGATGTGCGGTACAGAACGGAGTTACCATGTTCACCTCCCTCGATACCGTAAAGATCCTGCTCGATGTCCTCGAAGAAACCGTTCCGGAGATCTCAACGATTGACGGTGGAACTCCGTGGTAGAACGCTTACGGCCTGTAAGTTTTCCGATGGAAGGCAGGATGCTGTGAATGCGCATGGATAAATGGTTATGAATATAAAATAAGAAATCAATGATGAATCCCCGATCTGTCCGATGTGGTGTGAAGCCACAGAACAGACCGGGGATTTGATTTCATGATAGAGCAGAAGAGAAGCCGGAAATAACAGATTATTTTCCTGAAAAATATGGTATGATCTTAGGCTTCCAGAAAAATAGAGATGCCGTACGGCGCTACTTTACAGGATGCTTCGTTCCTTATTTCTTCATGAACGGATACGATGTCATGATCTGCACTGTTCGTACCCATAAGCGTTTCTCCATTCAGGGTAATGACTTTATAGTTCGCAAAAGGAATCTGTAATGTCCGGTAACCCTCGTGGATATTGACACAGAAGAGAGTACGTTTGCTTTCTTTTTGCGTGAGAACCGTGTCTACCGGATCGTTCTTCGACTCCAGAAGAATCTCGCCGCAGTACTTTCTGTAAAAGGCAAACGGATAAAATATGGTCTGCTTCCAGGAAGTATCTTTTTCCACGATAATGGGAGCAATGACATTAACCATCTGGGCAATATTCGCAATCTTGATGGAGTCACAGTGGCGAATCATCAGATTCAGAAAGGTGGCAACCCATAAAGCATCCTTCCAGGTGTAACGCTGCTGTAAACCATATTTGGAACCGGAACTTACACTTTCACTATTCCAGATGTTCCATTCGTCTAAAGCAATACCGATGTTACTCCGGCGAGGTGGTATCCGGTACCATCTGTCTATCTGGACAGGACTTTCGTTGTATCGGGAAAGCAATGTCTCAATCCGGTTTAACCGGTCTTCAAAATCCTTTAAGGTGTCGAAACAGCTGTCATCAAAACCATAATGATGAACGGACAAATAATCGCAGACAGGCGATAAGCTGTCTAACACCTTCTCATTCCATGAATTATCGTTGCCGACGAAAACAAGTTCAATAGTAGGATCCGTCATTTTCATGTACTTTACATATTCCCAGGATTCACGTATATAAACGTTCACATCATCCTGCATTCCCAAATCCGGTACTGCATAGCTTTCATTTCCAATACACCAGTATTTTACGCCGAAAGGTTCTTCATAGCCATGGCTTCTGCGAAGATTGGCATAATAGGTATCTTCGGTGCCATTGCAATATTCCACCCATGCAGCAGCTTCTTCCGGGGAGCCGGTAGGCATATTGATACAGATCATAGGCTCGGCGCCAATGAAACGGCATAGTTCTATGAATTCACAGGTGCCGAACTGATAGGTCATAAGACCACCCCAGACGATATTTTTGACCTTTTTACGTTGCTCCACAGGACCGACATAATCCTGCCAGTGATAGATGCCCATGACTGTGCCGCCGGGGAACCGGAGCACAGTGGGGGATAGCTCTTTGCATAGAACTGCGGCATCCTTTCGGATCCCTTTTTCATCGGTCAATGGATTATTTTCCCAGAATAAACCATTTCCAAGACAGTTTTCGATGTCTTCTATGAAACTTCCAAAAATTCTTTGATCAATATCATGCATCTTTCTTTTACCTGCTTTCTTTATAAACGATTTTTGACAAATGGTGATTAAGATTTCTGCTGGTTGATTGGAAATCAGATTGTTTACATCAACCACAGAATTGATATGATATAAATCATCGCCACGACGAATTCTTCGTAAAAGTGCCTCTGATGAAACGCTATACCTTCCCGGATTTCTTCCAAAGGCTTTATATGCAGCACGACTTCCACGGATTCCGGGTAGGTTTCAAAAAGACGAGAATCTATCTTGACATCATATTTCATGGTATCTTCCTCCAAATTCAATTGGACTCAGTATAGTATAGCAATAATTTAGCCGGAAATCTACTGTCTGTTGATTGTATCAAATCCATCTTATCCCAAAGAATATTGCCATTGGCATCAAGATATTCTTCATTGACGTGAACTGCCTCGACCTTTCCAATTTTCTGCCAAAAACTTCGACTTTAAGGATAACAAAAAAACGTTCCTCTCAATGCAGCATTATGTATCTGAGAAGCGCACATCTGCAAAGTCCGTAACAGATATTTATTATCTGACACATCGATTAACACATAGCGATGCAGAAACACGAAAGATTTTGAGTAAACTTTTTACGTTATTTCATTTGTTGGATACAACTTCTTTGGACTGCCGGAAAGCAGTATCTTCTGAAATTGGTGATTATGAAGATGCTATTATGGCAGAAACAGCAATTCGCTCGGAAATAGACTGTATAGTAACCAGAAATGTAAAAGACTATACGAAATCTTCTGTTAAGGTGTGTGAACCTGTTACATTAATAAAGCTATTAGAGGAAGAAATAAAACTGAGTAAAACAGGAAGGGAATAATCCGGTAGCTACTCTTTGGTTACCGGTTTCTGCTTTCGATTATGAGGTGCCCTGTTCACAAGCCAGATTCCGCAGGCTACCATTAGGACGGCAAGAAAATACTGCCATTTCAGTTCTTCGTGAAGCAGCAGGGAAGCGAAAATAACGCCCAGCACAGGAATCAGTGCGTTGTAAATCGCTATTTTACTGATCGGGTGACAGGCAAGTAATTCATTATAAACAGCAAAACAAACCGCTGAAATCAGAATCAGGACAAGTAATACGATCATCCCTTTCAGGGTCCATGTCCATGTATGGTTTGTTCCGATCAGGAAACCGATTATCAGAAGAAATACACCTCCGATTAGCATACTTAAGCCGGTTGCACACATTATGTTCATTTTCTTTGAAACCACCCGGGTAATCACACCGCCAAGAGCGGCGCAGAATGCATTCAGGAGAATCATTCCGTCACCAAGAAATGTAATATTTGAAAAATATAAAACAAGACGTATAATAATTGCAACGTTTGCATCAAATATATATCGTTTAAAACACATTGTAGAAACATGTTATAAACATAATAGAAAAATATGTGTATTTGGTATCATCTGCAAAAATAAGAACCGACAGGATAATCAGGAAAAAACCGCCCATTGAATCCAGAATCGTAGATCGTGCGCTTGCATTATAGCCAAGGCCGATATAAGCGAACATATAATGAAGTGTCGTATTCACGATGGCAAGGAGCAGGAGCCATGAAATATCCGTTCTTTTCTGCATAGCAAGGTTCATTTTTCTGGTCCGGCAGAAAAGCAGCACCAGGAATCCTGCGAAAAAGAAGCGCACACCTGCAAATATGATTTTTCCACCCGGATCCGAGGAAGGAATCGCAAACTGTTCATAGCCGATTTTGATAAGAGGGTATGCCAGAGACCATCCAAATGCACAGAAAAAAGCCAGTATGGATTTATATTTGGGGTTTTTAATGTAGTTGTCCATGAGGGTTAACCTGTCTTTCTTTACATTTGTCTGCGGATCGGGTGAAATCAATCAAACATTGTCTGGCAATCTGGATGCTCATATGCTTCAAAGCACATCAGAATCTGTTCCCGTGTACATTTTTCAACAGCAAGATGATCCGGAATATCCTTTTTACTGAAAAAGGATATTCCGGTTGTCTCGATATTTTCTTCAAAACTTCCATGTTCATATCTGCACAGGACAAAAACCTTGAGAACGCCGTAGGCATAGTTAACAACGTTATACTTCCGCCAATCCTGCAAGGCGATAATTTTTTCAGCTGTTACGGTAAAACCGGCTTCCTCCAGAACTTCCTTTTCTGTATTGGATGCAATGGACTGATCCACATCGCACCAGCCGCCGGGCAAAGACCAGGTTCCGTTATTTTCATGGACCAGCAGAATTTTGTCATTAACAAATACAGCCGCACGTGTATCAATCTTGGGTGTCTGATAACCGGTTTCATTACAAAACAGATCATGAATTTTTTCTGTTGGAATATCTGTTTTCAAAGAAATCATATCAGCAGAGATCTGTCTTAATTCTTCATAGCGTTCTTTATCATATGGATCTTTTCCGTATTGAAGTCCTGCCTGCGCAATACTTTGGATACGGATGGCAAAATCAAGCCATTTATCATTCATACATTTATCTTCCACACATTTATCATTCATATAGGTATCTCCCTGATTCTGATTTTCTGTTATAGCAATCTTGCAAAAAATATAAACCTTCTGATGGAAATATTAGCTTTCTCGTAGGCAGCACGTCCTGAAATAAGCTAAAATACGCTCTTTCATATCCTTATTTTCCTGAAGGTCCAGGAGTAGAGAGTATAACTCCGGGTTTTCCGAACGGGAAATCATGATATAGTTGGCATTCATTTCATCTGAAATGCCATATAAATAATCCGGATTACAGTGAAAGGTCTGGGCAATGTAGCACACAGACTGATAAGAAGGTTCGCGTTCTCCCTTTTCGTAGCGGCCATAGGCCATTGCTGAAATATTTAGGCGGCGTGCCGCTTCTGCCTTGGTTATCATTAAGGCAGCTCGTACCTGTTGTAATCTTTCCGGATAAAAATGCATAATAAATACCTCTTGCCAATAACCATTGGTTATGATAACATAAAAACAATCTAACCAATGGTTATTATATCGTATTAAATATTCAGATGCAAGAGGAGAATAGAAGATTATATGCCGGCATTGTTAGTTGATTATGAAAATGTTAACGGATCCAATGGCTTGAAGGGAGTAGATGCCCTATGCGAGAAGGATACGTTGATTATTTTTTATAGTAATTGTTGTACAAGAATCCGATATGATCATATGCAGGATATTATAGAGAGTGGATGCAAATTTCGGGTTATAAAGTTAAAAGGAGCAGGAAAGAATGCACTGGATTTCTATATTGCAGCTGAGTGTGGGGTGATGAGTGAGAGGGGAGAAGATGAAATTGCAATCATTAGTAATGACAAAGGATTTCAAGCAGTAATCGATTTCTTCGCTATGGATCAGGAAACACTGAATGTCCGTATTGTTAAAGCCGAAAATATAGAAAATGCGCTTACACTGTTTACCAATCCGGAGGATAAGCAAAGAAGAAAATTATTGCTACACCGTAAGACGTTTTTAGATCTTACAACGGAGTATGGCAAGATAGAAGAGCGAAATAGAATTAGTAGAGAGTTAACCCAACTTTTGAAAGGAACAATGTACGAAGAGAAAAATACGGAAATACTTAATTTGGTTTTCACAAGAAAGAGTCAGGGAAAGAAAGCTTTATATACAGGAGCATTACATGAATTTGGACGCAAGGATGGAACGAAAATATATCAAATGATAAAAGACAGTATGGATAGCAAGCATTAAGCAGTATATCCTACATGTTTTTGAAAAGCATTGATGAAAGGATATGAGTATAATAAAATATGTAAATAAGAACACTAGGTTCAGAATGTTGAAAAGGGGTGGCGATATGGTAAAGATGGAGTCAGTAACCATTAAAGTGCCGGCCGAAATGAAAAAATACATTGTTGATACAGATGCAGAAACAGACCTTGTCCGGAATGCTCTTCTTCTTTATCCTTATATACTAAATCAGACAATATCACATGGAAGAGCGGCAGAAATTCTGGGAATAAGAAAATCCGAATTGATAGATATATATGATAAAATGGGGTATTCCTATTTTGATATGACAATAGATGAACTGGATACAGAACTGGAAACCTATGAACAACTAAAGAAGGAGCAGAGGAAATTAGATGTAACCTAAATCCACCACTCCGGAGTAAGTTCACCCAGGGTTACCACTTTATTGGTTTCATAGTCCATCATAATTTCAACTGTACGATAACTGTCCGGCATTAACTGTGTCATGAATTCACGACAGGCACCGCAGGGTGGAATCGCTTTTCCTGTACGGTTGATTGCAATAACCCGCCGGATTGCATTTTCACCATTGGTAATCATGTGGGAAATCGCATTGCGCTCGGCACATATACCCAGTGTACATGCAGTATCGACACACACTCCAACATATATTTTCCCTGATGTTGATTCTATTGCAGCGGCAACGCCGCCTGCTTCTATCATTTTAGAAATTTCCCGAGGATTTAATACCTGTTTTGCAGCATCATATAATTTGTTCCATGTATTGTCCATGAATTTTATCTCCTTAAAACAAAGATGCGACGATTCATTAGTGATCTATTATATCATTTGCATTTTCATATTTTTAAAGTATATCAGCAACGTTTTGGAAAGTCTACTATTTCCAAAAAACTTGACTTGAAGTGAGGTTTAGGTGCTAAAATAAAATCAGGTTTCTGCGGTTAAGAGCATTTGGAGAAAGTGATGGATATAACCTGCCCACTTGACGGGTGTGTAAATACGGTGTATAAATTTATGGTAAATGAAACTGTAAAATATGCCGGCTTATCCGGACACAGACCGAAGCACTGGGCGGTGAATACTGCGATTACTGGTATGTGGGAGATAAAAGTCTGGCATTGGAACAGTAAAGGTTTTTGAACAGATTTAAAGTCACTGCGGCCACAACAGCGTAATATGGTAATACAAAGGAGTTAAATGATGATGGAAGAAATGAAACAGCAGTTTTTAACAGGAGAGCGTGCCCTGTTTCAGGGACATGATCTCCGGATTATGGATACAACCTTTGCAGACGGTGAGTCCCCGTTAAAGGAAAGCCGTAATATTGAGTTGACAGGAAGCATGTTTAAGTGGAAATATCCTCTGTGGTATTCAAAGAGTGTCACTGTAAAGGACAGTACCTGGTTTGAGATGGCTCGTGCCGGGGTATGGTATACGGATGAAATCACGGTTGAGGATTGTGCGATTGAAGCACCGAAGAATTTCCGTCGTTGTAAGGATGTCATCCTGCGGAATGTTTCTTTTGCCAATGCAGCAGAGACACTCTGGAGTTGCGATGGAGTAACGATTGATCAGGTGACGGCAAGGGGTGATTACTTTGCCATGAACAGCCAGAATATGAATATCCAGAACCTCACTCTTTATGGAAATTATTCCTTCGATGGCGTGAAAAATATGGAAATCCGCTCATCCCGTCTACTTTCCAAGGATGCGTTTTGGAACACCGAGAACGTAACGGTATATGATTCCTTTATTTCAGGAGAATACCTTGGCTGGAATGCAAAGAATCTGACGCTGATTAACTGTACGATCGAAAGCTTACAGGGAATGTGCTACATTGACAATCTGGTGATGAAGAACTGCAAGCTTTTAAATACGACACTGGCCTTCGAGTATTCTACGGTCGATGCAGAAATCACCAATAAGATCGACAGTGTCTTAAATCCGAGTGAAGGCGTGATCCACGCAGAAGAAATTGGCGAACTCATCATTGAGAAGGATAAAGTAGATCCTGCCAAAACCAGAATCGTGTGCACCAATTCTGCCGGAGAAAGTGAAAATTGAGAGCCAAAGAAGAGCAAACCGACAGCTTATGAATGGCACGGCAGAAGAGGTGCCGGAAACGAAGCAGAGCAAGCCGAGAGAGCTTGCCGCAGAGGAATCAGAAAGAAAACAATGGAGGAAACAGCAGTGACCTATCACTTTGATGAAATCATTGACCGGCGCAATACCAATTCCTTGAAATGGGATGTAGAAGAGAAGGAATTACCCATGTGGGTAGCGGATATGGACTTTCAGACGGCTCCGGAGATCCGCGAGGCGATTGAGAAGCGTGCCGCACATGGAGTATTCGGGTATTCGATCATTCCGGAGGAATGGCAGCAGGC
>ENA-OPCY01002027-OPCY01002027.1-human-gut-metagenome-genome-assembly--contig:-NODE-2027-length-10370-cov-4.639651_pt1 | contig 10370 bp, 8 predicted proteins | sample MGYA00241568_ERZ501487 | MGnify/ENA primary metagenome ERZ501487 (study PRJEB25962, sample SAMEA2042574) | human gut metagenome | biome: human gut; feature: human-associated habitat; material: faeces... | reverse complement strand
CCAGCCTTCTCCGGAGTAGCGGCAGATTGAGATGATAGCAGTGTCGGTATATGCCTGAGCCTTGCTTAAAAGCTCAGCCGGTACATCCGGCTCTATAGTCATGCCGGGTACAGCACCGGCTGCATACTGCTTTTTAATGTCGTTGCGGTAGTAATCGCACAGCTCCTCAAATATGCTTATTTTCTCTTTTTGAAGCTTAAGTCCTTCGTAGAGATTGCGGATATATGCAACGGTTACATCACCGCTTCCGCCACCGCCCTTTACATAGTCGAAAGTACCCTTTCCAAACAGGGCTACCTTAGAACCCGCTGCAAGAGGGAGTACGTTGTTTTCGTTTTTGAGAAGTACCATGCCTTCCTTGGCAGCTTCCTTTGAAAGCTCTATGTGAGCCTTGCTTCCTGTAACTCTTTCACCATTTGCCCCAAGTGGAAGATTAGGAGTGAATTTGAATCGTGACCATTTGTTCATAGCAGATTACCTTTCTTATATTTTTATTATTTAAAGAGCTTCCCATACATTAATATGTCGGGAGCTTGTTCTTTTCGTACAAGATGATTGTAAATTATAAAAGCGATATATACAATTGTGATACTGACATTATTTTAGGTCGATATTGACTTTTTGCGTGAGAGGAGTATATTTTGAAGGTAGAATTTCAAACTATGAATATTGTTTTCTTCGGAATAATTGGATAGGCTCAGGCTAATATAGCATTAAACATTAAATACGAAGTTTGATTTAGTAAGTTATGGAGAAAATTATGCAGCAATACACACACGAAAACGTCAGATCAATACCACATCTTCCGATCTACTGCGACAGATACGAGGACTACAGGCAGTTTTCACCGAGGCACTGGCATGACCATATAGAGATAATCTATGTAGTTTCCGGCTCACTGCAGGTTGTCTGCGGTGAAAATGAATATACATTGCAAGAAAATGAATTTTTTGTCATAAACTCAAATAAGATACATGGCACGCAAAGCTATGAAAGAGTCAGGGTGCTTCTGGTGCAGATACCGTATGCATATCTGGACAGCTACATAGACGATTACGGACATATAAGGTTTAGGGAGTGCTATGAGACCGAGCATGGCAGCAGAAAATATGAGCAGATGAAGTCTCTTCTTAAGTCGATAGCGCATATATACCGGAAAAAGGGCAAGGGCTATGAGCTTCGACTTATGGCAAAAGTGAACGAATTCTTATATATTTTGTTTACAAATTATTCGTACAAAGAGATGAATGCGGGAAAAGAATCCAGACAGATAGCGCGCCTTAAGGATGTCCTTAGATATGTGGCGAAAAACTATCAGGAGCCAATAGCATTAAAGGAGGCTGCAGACATAGCCTCACTCAATCAGGAGTATTTCTGCCGTATGTTCAAAAAATGCATGGGAGTTACATTTCTCGAGTATGTCAATCAGGTAAGAATCAATCACATACATGAGGAGCTTCTGGCAACTGAGGATTCCATCACGGACATACTGGAGCACAATGGATTTACGAATTATAAGGTGTTCAGCCGGATGTTTAAGGCGCAGTTTGGCATGACACCGAGGGAATTGCGGAAATTACAGGAAAATTAAAATGTCATGAATTTGATGTTTTTGAGCTTTTTTTTGTATATTTTAATGATACTTAATCGTTATAGTAATGCTGTGGTTACGGGTTACACTGAAAGGTGTGGACAGTAACATGATGCGAGATAGCAAATAAGTATAATTGTTTCCAATAATGCAGGTGGATACAGCTTTGCAAAGTCAGGTGCAAACGGAAGGCTTTTGAGATATGTGTTTAATCAGTTCGATGAGCCTGGCAGATATATTTATATCAGAGACAACGAGAGCAAGGATTACTGGTCAGCTTCGTGGCAGCCTGTAGGAAAGGATTTGAATGAATACAAGAGTGAGTGTCATCATGGAACAGCATACACAAAGATGATGGCTGATTACAGCGGTATTCATTCAGAAGTAAGATATTACGTTCCGCTGAACAAGACATACGAAGTGTGGAATTTGAGCGTGACGAATAATTCTGATAAGGCAAGAAGCCTTAATATTACAGGTTACGCTGAGTTTACAAACAACAGCAACTATGAGCAGGATCAGGTGAATCTGCAGTATTCACAGTATATTACAAAGACAGTATTTGTGGAGAACAGAGTGCGTCAGATGATCCATGCCAATCTTGAACGCATCGAGGATGGCAAGGAAATTGACAACAAGGATGTGGTAAACAGATTTATCGGACTTGCAGGAGCACCTGTTGACAGCTGGTGCGGTGACAGGGGAGAATTCCTCGGAGAATATCACAGATATGGCAATCCTGTCGGAGTGGAGAGCGGAAAGCTTAACAATCACGGCAACTACAACGAGAATAGCTGTGGAGCAATCACAACAGTATTAGAGCTGGCACCGGGTGAGACAAAGACAATAGCATTCTTAGTTGGAATGATAGATAATGAGACAGCAGGAAAGATTGTTTCTTCTTACACGGATACAAAAGCTGTCTGCGACAAAGAACTTGAGGAGCTTATCGCATATTGGCATGGACAGTTATCACATTTCCAGATTAATACACCAAGTGATGAGTTCAACACAATGATCAATACATGGAACGCATATAACTGTTTCATGACATTTATCTGGTCAAGGGCTGCATCATTTACATACTGTGGACTCAGAAACGGATACGGATACCGTGATACAGTCCAGGATATTCAGGGTGTTATACACCTTGCACCTGAGATGGCTGTTGAAAAGATCAGATTCATGCTCTCAGCACAGGTTGATAACGGTGGAGGACTTCCGCTTGTCAAGTTTACACACAATCCGGGACATGAGGATACTCCTGACGACGCTTCCTATGTACAGGAGACAGGACACCCGGCTTACAGAGCTGATGATGCATTATGGCTTTTCCCAACTGTATACAAATATGTATCAGAGACAGGAAATGTAGCATTTATAGATGAGGTCATTCCATTCGCCAACAAGGATGAGGGAACGGTTTACGAGCATTTAAAGAGAGCAATTGATTTTTCGATGAACCACCTCGGAAAACATGGAATGCCTGCAGGACTTTACGCAGACTGGAATGACTGCCTGAGGCTTGGTGCAGATGGAGAGTCAACCTTCGTAGCACTTCAGTTCTACTATGCAATGACCATATTAAAAGAGTTTGCAGCCTATAAGAAAGATGATGAATATATCGCATATCTTGATGAGAGCCAGGAAAAACTCGGAAAGATCATTCAGGAGCTTTGCTGGAACGAGGACAGATTTATCCGTGGATTTACAGGGAATGGACAGGTTATCGGAAAGCGTGATGATCCTGAGGCAAATATGTGGCTCAACCCACAGAGCTGGGCTGTTATAAGTGGATTTGCAAGTGATGAGCAGGCTGATAAGGCTCTTGAAATGGTATATGAAAGACTCAATACCGAGTATGGCGCCATTCTTATGGATCCTCCATATCATGCACACGCATTCGACGGAGCACTCGCAGTGATATACAATGCGGGAACTAAAGAGAATGCAGGAATATTCTCACAGTCACAGGGCTGGATAATTCTTGCTGAGGCACTTAAAGGACATGGAGACAGAGCTTTTAAGTATTTTATTGAAAATGCTCCTGCTGCACAGAATGACAGAGCGGAGATAAGAAGACTTGAGCCATACTGCTATGGACAGTTTACTGAAGGAAAAGCAAGTCCGAACTTTGGACGTTCACATGTACACTGGCTCACAGGAACTGCTTCAACAGTCATGGTTGGATGTGTAGAGGGAATACTTGGTATGCGTCCTGATTTCTATGGACTTCATATTGCTCCGTCTATTCCAAAAGCCTGGGATGGATTTGAGATAGAGAAGGATTTCAGGGGATGCCATCTTCATATAGTTGTAAAAAATCCTGATCATGTTGAGAGCGGATGCAAGAGCCTTTTTGTAAACGGACAGGCGGTTGAGGGAGACTATATTCCAAAAGAGCTTCTTAGCGAGCAGACAGAGATTGAGCTTACCATGTAAATTTTCCGTAGGTGGGATAATGACTGCTATAGGATTGTATATGGTGTGTGAAAATTTGATTTGTAATTGTATAGAGGATTGATTGAAAATATGAAAAATATAGATTTTATAGACAAATACGGAACCTTCAGGATCAAAAATCCCGAAAACTACAGTGGACTGTATCTGCCGCTTGCAGGGGAAAAAGGGCTTAAATCAAGCATTACACCAACTCTCGGCGGAGACAGTAAAACAAGCCAGAATACCTTTCTTCTGGAACCTGTTAGTATAGAAAATCTCCACAACAATAAAGGCACCAGAAATTTCTGGTGTCGGATTGTGGGGAAGGGCTTCTGGTCAGTATGCGGATCATCTGCACAGCAGGAGGCCGACAGATTTACAGGCAATCAGGATGAAAGTGAGCTTGAGGCAGGTTTAATGTGGCAGAAGCTGCACCGTGCTTCAAAGAGATATGGGTTAGAGGCCGACACGACATCATTTGTCACACTTGATGGAAGCATGGAAGTCATGCTTGTGGAGATTACTAACAAGACAGATGAGGCTATGGAGATAGTCCCAATCGGGGCAATCCCAATCTATGGCAGAAGTGCTGACAATATCAGGGATCACAGACATGTGACATCACTTTTGCACAGAATAGAAACCACACAATACGGCATTGAGGTTACACCTGTCCTCTCATTTGATGAGCGTGGACACCGGAAAAATGATATAAGCTACTTCGTATATGGATCATCCGGAAACGGAGAAAGTCCTGAGAGTTTCTATCCTACCGTTGAGCAGTTTATAGGAGAGGGAGGCTCTTTCCTTATTCCTGAGGCAGTCAGAACTGAAAAAGCAGGTGCAAAGGCCGGAGAAAAATTTCAGGGAAAAGAAGCAGTCGGAGCAATAAAATTTGCAAACCGTATTATAAAACCGCTGGAGACGGTAAGCTATATCATGCTTGCAGGTCTTACGGAAAAAGGAAATGACATAAATGCCATCACCGGACGGTACCGCAGTGTACTTGAAGTAAAAGAAGAACTAAACACCGTCAAGAAACACTGGATAGACAAGGTAAATATTGATTTTGAGACAGGAAATGCCAAGGAGGACAATTATCTTAAATGGATATGTTTTCAACCTATCTTACGAAGAATATACGGCTGTTCGTTCCTTCCACATCATGATTATGGAAAAGGTGGAAGAGGCTGGAGAGATCTATGGCAGGACTGTCTTGCACTTTTACTGATGGAACCTTCGGATGTCCGCAGGATGATTGTAAACAATTATGGCGGTGTGAGAATTGATGGAACCAATGCGACTATTATAGGAAACGAGCCTGGCGAGTTTATTGCTGACAGAAATAACATCACACGTGTATGGATGGATCACGCATTCTGGCCATTTGTAACCACAAAGCTTTATATTGACCAGACCGGTGATACAGATGTACTGTTTGAGCGTACGACGTACTTTAAGGATTACCAGTCTATGAGAGGCACAAGCCATGATGAAGCATGGAATACTACATATGGTAACAAACAAAGGACGGCAGGCGGTCAGATATATTTTGGAACGGTTTTAGAGCATATTCTGATCCAAAATCTGTGCGCTTTCTATGATGTTGGGGAACACAACGAGATGAAGCTGCACGGTGCAGACTGGAACGATGCGCTCGATATGGCATGGGACAAAGGCGAAAGTGTTGCATTTACATGTGCATATGCCGGAAATCTGCTTGATATAGCAAAGTGTTTAAGAAATGTGGAAAAAATAAGCGGAATAAACAGGATTGAGGTGTTAGATGAGCTTAAGCTGCTTGCTGATGACGAAATACTTTACAACTGCCCTGACAAAAAGCAGGATCTTCTCATGAGCTATGCAAAGGCATGTGAGAACTGCACAAGCGGAAGCACTGTTCTTGTCCCAATAGCTGCGATTTGCGAAAACCTGGAGCATAAGGCTGAGTGGATGATGAAAAACATCCGCGAAAACGAATGGATATCAGATGGCACGGATGGAGGCTGGTTCAACGGATATTATGACAATAACGGCAGACCGGTGGAAAGATGTGAGAGTGGAGATGTGCGCATGATGCTTACAGGACAGGTATTTGCCATCATGAGTGGAACCGCAAAAAAAGAACAGATCAAGGCAATCTGTAATAGCGCAGACAAATATCTGTTTGATCAAAAAGCCGGTGGCTACAGACTAAACACTGATTTTAAGGAAGAAAAGTTTGATCTTGGAAGAATGTTTGGATTTGCATATGGTGAAAAAGAAAATGGTGCTGTATTCTCACATATGGCTGTAATGTATGCCAATGCGCTCTATAAACAGGGCTTTATAAAAGAGGGTTACAAGGTATTAAAGACGCTTCTTGATACTGCGATGGACTTTGACAGAAGCAGGATGTATCCGGGAGTACCGGAGTATTTTGATAATGATGGAAGAGGTCTGTATTCATATCTTACAGGTGCCGCAAGCTGGTATATGCTTACTATGATAACATCTGTATACGGAGTCCATGGAGAGCTTGGAGATCTTGTTATTGAGCCTGTACTCATGCCACAGCAGTATAACGAAAAAGGTGATGCAAAAGTTTCGTTAGAATTTGCAGGTCATGGATTTGATATTTTAGTTCACAATCCTGATAAGCTCGAACCTGGGGATGCGCAGGTCAAAAGAGCACTCTGTGATGATGTAAAAGTGGAAAATGTTACAGGAAACAGCGTGCGTATTCCAAGGCATGCTATTGAAATGCTTTCTACAGATAAATGTCATACGGTTGAGATATACATAGAGTGATAGTTTATAAAATTAATAGCGTTTGATATTGTATCATTGTGTATCAGCTAAATAAAATTCCCACGCATGTTTGCGTGGGAATTTTTTGTGCGTAGTACAAGGCTTTTGGCATCAGGCTACCACATGGATTTGTAGTACCTGTCGCGATATTTCTTTGGTGTAAGCCCCGTAAAACCCTCGAATATCTGGATAAAGTGGCTCTGTGATGAAAATGACAGGTAGTTGGCTATATCTATAATCGGCTTATCTGAGTATTTGAGCAGGTGAGTCGCTTTTTCTATTTTCTTTTCCCTTATATAATCACTTATCGAAACACCGAGATTCTGCTTGAATACCCTTGAAAGATAGCTCTCGGAAAGCCCTGTGTATGCAGCCAGATCAGCTATTGTGATACGCTCTTTTATGTTGCTGTATATATAGTCAACACACTGGGTAACAGGCTTTGAGAGGATAGACGATTTCTTCTGCAGCACCATCTTACCTGTGAAATCCTTTGCCATCTCGTGATGCAGGTCAGCAACCTGGCGTACGGTGGAGCAGCTGTCCATCTTAAGTATATAGAAGTCACTCAGACGGTATGCCTGCTCAGGCTCGAGTCCTCCATCAATACAGTATCTTGTGATCATGGCGGTTGTGACAACAAAGTGATATTTGATATTCTGTAAAGTATTTCTGGACAATACACCTGTTCCGTCAAGGTGTATAAATGCATCTTCTTTGCAGTTTTTTATTACATATTCCATATCCCCGGTTTTGACTGCGTTATAAAAACTATATTCAATACTTGGAGCACGATGCAGTGATTCGCTCTCGCTGTCAACAAATTCTGCGTCATACCATTCTTTTGAAAGTGCCATAAAGGTTCTCCTTTGCAACAAAATATTAGATTTATGTCATCTTTCTATTATTATGACATGAATCTGATATTTTTACAATTTCAACCATATAGTATTGCCAATCATGAAACCTGCAATTGCAGTACAGGCAATTTTCACATTTGTAGGTTCATGGAACAACTACTTCACACCGGCCCTGATCATCCAGTCAAAGAATAAGATGACAGTACCAATTTTGATTGCCACACTTCGAGGAGCGGACTATATGAATTTCGATATGGGAAAAATCTATATGATGATAACAGTAGCTATCGTGCCTATTATTGTTGTATATCTCCTCTTATCAAAATATATTATTGCCGGTGTCACACTTGGAGGCGTGAAGGAGTAAACAATTTAATTAGTTTTAGCATCAGAGCAGATGGCTTACATATATGTTATGTAGGTCATCTGTTTTTAGTATATTGAAATATGAGGTACAGCATATTTTTTATTTAGGAAATATTGTGGCACCTATGCAGTATATCAGCAAAAGAATGCAGCAGAACTTGCAGAATATATCCAGTCAAATATCCTGCCGGATTATGATAATTTTGTCAAAGCAGGAGAACAGTACAATAACGATGCAGTGCATATAAATGATATTGTAGGTAATTTCAATAAGATGTCGTTTGAGCGCAGGCAGAGCATTATAATAATTAAAGGCTGTTGAATGGCAGAGCGGTGTATGATTGATGATTAAATCGACTTAGACATTAATCGTGACAGATACACAGAAAATATCTATAATTTACATATTCTTGTAGGGAAATTAATTTAGGTTTTACACAATTATATTATACTTAGTATGTATTATAATCTGAAAGCGCATGTGAAAGGAAGGATGGACTTATGAGAAAATATTTATTATCGATTCGTAAAAGCCTTTGGAACTGTAATTGTAGAAGGGGCTATTGTAGATATGATAACTGGGGAAGTATGTTTTTCTACACAAAAGGTTAGATATGCGCCGGTAATTAACGGTAAAAATATATTTACCGATGCATATATTACTAAAAGATATACTATTACTTATGACAAAATTACTGGTAGAATGTCATATAGTATAAATAATGCATCTTATAAATCTAATAGAGGAGATAGTCCGAGCATGATTGTATTGAATGCACAGGTAGCAGAGATGGGAAGTAGATAGTAATGATAGTTATAACACTTCAGCAGTTTTTTGTATTATTATGGATTTTTTGCATAACTAAAGTGATATTACATGGTTTTAGAATCAATATTATAGGAATATCCATAAATAGATATTTTTATGAGTATAACGTAGATGATAAAAATGCGATTAAAGAATATCATAGAGGAAGGGCTGTTAGATCCATTATTATTTTAATTCTTGATTCAATAACATTAGTAATATCATATAAGTATAGTATAGAGATGGCTACTGGATTTATGATAATATCAACTATAGCATCTATAATAATTAAATACATTAAAGATAAAGAATAGTGGTTGTGAGATTATAATACATAACGTAAGTGATTAAATAATAGAGCGTATGCTATATGATATAGTGTACGCTTTAATTATTGTGAGGAATCGTAAGAAATTAAATAATTCTAAAATGATAGATTATAGAATTGGCTCATGGTATAATATAACGAACGTAAAGATATGTGCGTCAAAAGAGATATCATATAGATAAGATTGGAGAAAATACATGAACCCAGCAAGCATAATGAAAATGATGAAAGCAAAAAATACATTTACAGCAAACCACCCAAAGTTTGTATCCTTTTTACAGTATGCATTCGGCAGCGGCATCCCGGCAGACTCTGTTATTGAAATCACAGTTACAAAGCCGGGACAGGAGCCTGTGACCTCCAATATCAAGGTGCAGCAGTCGGATCTCGAGCTTTTGGAGAGTCTTAAGGACTTAAAATAGAGGTAAAATATGTTATACCAGATTAAGGATGGGACAGTTTCGGCAGGAGGACAGACGATTCTGTCCCATATTGATTTTTATATAAAGGAAAAAGAAAAAATAGCTGTAGTCGGCAAAAACGGCGCTGGAAAGACCACACTGCTTCGGCTTCTTGCTGGTGAGCTGACACCGGACAGGGATGACAGCAGGGGCAGCTACGGCAGAAGCAATGATATGGTCACGGGAGCTGCCACTGCAGGCAGTGATTTAGATGGTACGGCAAAAAGAACTCAAAGAGCAAAAAAGAAGAAACCGTCGGGAAACCCGGAAACCGGAATCACTATGTCCAGAAATATCACAATTGATATGCTTAGACAGGCGGATAAATCAAATCAGGATTTGACAATAGAGCAGATACTGCTTGAGAGCTGCCCGGATAAAGATACCTTTTCAAAAGAGAGGTTTGACTACGAGATGGAGTACGACCGGCTTTTTACAGGCTTTGGCTTTGATAAAGAAGAAAAAAGCCGTACATTCGGCAGTTTTTCTGGAGGTGAACAGACCAAGATTTCACTTATAAAGCTCTTGCTTGAAAAACCGGATTTGCTGCTTCTTGATGAGCCGACTAACCATTTGGACATGAAAACGGTGGAGTGGCTGGAGGATTATCTGATTAACTATCCCAAGGCTGTAGTTATGGTGTCCCATGACAGGGCATTTCTTGATGCAGTTGCGACTGGTGTATATGAGCTTGAAAACGGAGCATTGCACAGATATGCCGGCA
>ENA-OPCY01002009-OPCY01002009.1-human-gut-metagenome-genome-assembly--contig:-NODE-2009-length-10461-cov-1.320296_pt1 | contig 10461 bp, 7 predicted proteins | sample MGYA00241568_ERZ501487 | MGnify/ENA primary metagenome ERZ501487 (study PRJEB25962, sample SAMEA2042574) | human gut metagenome | biome: human gut; feature: human-associated habitat; material: faeces... | reverse complement strand
GGCGGCAAGCTTGGATATATCAGCGAAAGCTACGTAAAGGTCACGGGCGGGGATAAGCAGGAGAATATCAAATCTCAGGACGATGCCGCGACTGTTCCGAAACAGGACGATGGCGGAGATACAGTAAAGGTAGGCCGGGTGACCGCCTCCAGAGTGAATATGCGCATAGGCCCCGGCACGTCGTATAATTCCTTAAAGAAGCTTGAAAAGAACACCGGAGTATACATACTCGGACAGTCCGGAAACTGGTACAGCGTCCAGACAGGGCAGCTGAAGGGATACGTACACAAGGATTACATACAGCAGACGGGCACACAGAAGGTAAACGGCGGCTCAGATGCTGCCGGCAAGGGCGTTACCACTGGCAGCGTCAGGCTGCGCAAGGGCAGCAATACCGATTCAGCGATAATAGCTACTCTGAAAAAGGATACAGAGCTTATACTTTATGGCAAAAAGGATGGCTGGTACTCCGTAAAGACCTCTGACGGAACGGAGGGCTTTGTAAGCTCAAAGTATGTAAAGGTGACGGAAGCATATGCGGGGGGCGAGCAGCAGAATGCAGGCAGGGCGGAAAGCGACGACGCCATAGGCACTGGAAAAACCAATACCAAGGTGAATATGAGGCAGGGTCCTTCCTCCAGTACAAAGAAACTCGCGCGCCTGCCCAAGGGCACCGAGGTTACTATATACGCTAATGAAAATGGCTGGTGCCTTGTGGAATATAAGGGTACAAGGGGCTACATATACGCGAAGTACGTCACGGGCACTGTACACGATAAAGGCACGGCCGTAGGCACCGGGGAGAATGATAAGGATACGGCAGCGAATGTGGACAGCGGCTCCGGCGTGGTGCTGCCCAGGGGCGAGACCAATTCCAAAGTGAACTTCCGGAGCGGCCCCAATACGAAGAATACCAAGGTTTACGAAACCCTTAAAAAGGGCGCCGAGGTGGAGATAATAGGCCAGACGGGAAGCTGGTATTACGTCGTATACGGCGGGCAGGCGGGCTTTATCAGTTCTGATTATCTCAAGCCCACAAAGGCGGGTACTGTGGACATACAAAAGGTCAGCTCAGGAATAACTCCGCAGAAATGCGTGACGAATTCCGAGGTGAACATCAGGAGCGGCCCTTCCACCGGCAGCAAGAAGCTGGGCAAGCTGGATAAGGGAGAGAATGTGACGGTATACTATGTATCCGACGGATGGTGCTTTGCAAAGTGCGGAAAGCAGTACGGCTTCCTGTACGACAAGTACGTGAGCCTGGCAAATCAATAAAAAAAATAAGACAAAGAAAAAAAGGGCCTGCTGCCGCGATAAAAGCGTCAGAAAGCCCTTTTTTCATCAAAAAAAGCGGGGAGAAGCCGTCAGAATCTGTGACCGCATATATCGAGAAGGTATTTGCGGAACATAACTATCTCGGGGGAGCTGGAGCGGTCGGCGGGGCAGATAAAGCTGAGATAAACCAGCCCGGGAGGGTTGAGAGGCACTGCCGCTACGCCATAATATGAAGCGAAGGAACGGGGCCCTATGGCTACCCCCTTGCCGCTGCGGATAAGGTTTATGACCGTATGTATACCGTCGGAACGGTATACGCGCCCGGGGGATATGCCGTGATTTTTGAAGGTTTCCTTCAGCGTTCTGTCCTCGATGGAGCCTTCCAGGCCGGTTATCATGGCACTGCCCTGCAATTCCCGGGGGGAGATATACTCCATTGTGCTTCTTGGATCCATGGGAGACATGAGAACGCACTGGCTTTCACCTATAAGATTGCAGCAACCCAGAGGGGGGCAATCGTTCATAAGGCTGTGGGGCGGAAGCCTGTCCAGCGCCAGGTCTATGGAGCCGTCCTTAAGTCCCGCAAGGTAGTCAAAGCCCGCCTCGGTTATGAAGGTTACCTCTAAATCCGGAAGATTATCAAAAAAAGATGCGATATCGTGAAAAAGATCGTTTGAATATACACGTGATCCCATGGCGATGCGAAGATGCTTTTTACACCTGCTGTTCTCAAAGCCTATGCTGCGCTGAAACTGCTGCCAGCTGTCTACTGCGGGCTGCGCCGCATCGCAGAACTGCCTGCCCCTTTCCGTAAGGTAAAACCCGTGGGAAGCCCGGGAAAAAAGCTCGTAACCCAGCTCCTTTTCAAGCCGGGATATCTGCTGTGAAAGGGCGGACTGGGAGAGGTAGAGCCTGCTTGCCGCCTTGGATACGTTGTGATATTTCGCAACCTCCAGGACATATATTAATTGAAGTATGTTCATTGAATTCCATCTCTCTTTATAATAAGGTTTGCTAATATCACTATTATAAGGTCGCGCTTTACACAGCGCAATAAGCTGAAATAAAATATAAGCAGGAAAATAGAAAAAAAGTCAGTCAATTCAGCTATGGAACAACTCTTTTAGTATGACGGGAGGCGGATAAATTTGGAAAAGCATCTACTTTACGGAAATGAGGCAATAGCAAGAGGCGCGTATGAAGCCGGGGTGAGGGTATGCTCCGCATATCCGGGAACGCCCAGCACCGAGGTGTTTGAAAACCTGACCAAATATGGAGATGACCTGTATTGCGAATGGGCGCCAAACGAAAAGGTGGCGGTGGAGGTGGCATACGGCGCCAGCATCGCCGGAGTGCGCAGCCTCGCGGCCATGAAGCACGTCGGCGTGAACGTGGCGGCAGACCCCATCTTTACCGCGGCTTATAACGGAGTCAACGGAGGATTTGTAATAATATCCGCAGACGACCCGAGCATGCATTCATCGCAGAACGAGCAGGACAACAGGAACTACGCAAGGGCCGCCAAGATAGCTATGGTGGAGCCGTCGGATTCTCAGGAGTGCCTCGATTTCATGCATACCGCATACGAGATATCAGAGCGCTTCGATATGCCGGTGCTGTTCAGGACGACCACAAGGATAGCCCATTCAAAGAGCATCGTGACCTTCGGCGAAAGGGAGGAGCACAAGGCAAAGGAATATACGCGCAACGTGCGCAAGTTCGTATCCACCCCCGCCAACGCATACGCAAACAGGGCGAAGCTGGAAGAAAACATGAAGAAGCTTGAGGAGTACGCATGTGATTGCCCGCTTAATGTAGCAGAAATGAAGGGCGGCAAAATAGGCGTTGTGACCGCCTCCATAGCGTATCAGTACGCAAAGGACGCTTTCCCGGAGGATACGTCTTTTCTTAAGCTGGGGCTTACCAATCCCCTTCCCATCGAGCTGATACGAAGCTTTGCAAAGAAGGTCGATAAGCTCTACGTCATAGAGGAGCTCGACGGCTTTATGGAGGAGCAGATGAAGGCCGCCGGCATAGAGTGCGTGGGCAAGGAGCTCATAGGCGATATGTACGAGCTCAACCCGCAGATACTTAAAGAAAGGCTCTTCGGCGAGAAGGCCGCAAGCGTGGAGCTTGACGTGAAGCCTGTTCCGCGTCCGCCGGTGCTTTGCCCGGGATGCCCCCACCGTGGCTTCTTCTATACCATATCCCGACACAAGAACGCGGTAGTGGCCGGGGACATAGGCTGTTATACGCTCGGAGCGGCGGCGCCCCTTTCCGCCTTAGACAGCTGCGTGTGCATGGGCGGCGGCTTTACGGTTGCCATGGGCATGGCGAAGGCCTTTGAGCGCAGCGGCGTAAAGGATAAAAAGGTATTCGGCATAATGGGGGATTCTACCTTCTTCCACAGCGGGATGACCGGCGCGGCGGAGATAATCTACAACAAGGGCGAGGTTATTCCCGTGGTTTTGGATAACTCCATAACAGGCATGACGGGGCATCAGGATAACCCGGGCAGCGGCTATACGCTGCAGGGGGATGTGGCGGAGAGGATAAGGATAGAGGACGTACTTGCTTCCATTGGCTATGAAAAGGTTATTATAGTGGATCCGCAGGATCTTAAGGCCATGGAAAAAGCGGTAGAGGAAGCCATGGCTTCCGAGGTACCGGCGGCTATCATAACCCGCCGTCCCTGCGTGCTGATAAAGAGGATAAAGCACGATATAGGCTTGTGCGAGGTGGATGCGCAAAAGTGCATAGGCTGCAAAATGTGCCTAAAGGTCGGCTGCCCTGCCGTCATGGTACATGAGGGCAAGGCGCGCATAGACGCCGCACAGTGCATAGGCTGCACCGTCTGCGCCCAGGTATGTCCCAAGGGCGCTATTTCAAGAAGGGAGAGGTAATTTCCATGGAACATAATAAAAGCGCGATACTTGTAGGCGTAGGCGGCCAGGGAACGATACTGACGGCGAAGGTTCTGGTAAATGGACTTATGCGCGCCGGATATGACGTAAAGATGTCTGAGGTTCATGGAATGAGCCAGCGCGGCGGAAGCGTATCCACGCAGGTACATTGGGGCAAAAAGGTATATTCCCCGGTGATAGGCAAGGGCGCGGCGGATATAGTCGTGGCCTTTGAAAAGATGGAGGCGGTACGCTATGCCGACTATCTCAAGCCGGACGGGATAGCCGTTATAAACGATTTTGAGATAGAATCCTCCACCACGGCGGCGGGTATGTGCGAATATCCCAAGGGCTGCATAGAAGCCATGAAGAGCAGATTTAACTGCTATACGCTGAACGCGGCAAAGATAGCGGAGGATATGGGCAATCCCAAGTGCATGAATATAGTTCTCTTCGGCAGCATGGTAAAGGTGCTGGGCATGGACGGCATAGACTGGGAAGCGGTCATAGCGGATACCGTGCCGGAAAAATTCAGGGATATGAACATCAGGGCCTACCGCGCCGGATACGGGGCCGTATAGCCTGATCGGAAGGGATGCTTATGAAGGTTCTGGTGATAAATCCGGGGGCAACGTCAACAAAAATATCCGCGTTTGACGAAGAAAAGGAAGTTATGCGCGTGAGTATAAGCCACAGCGCGCAGGAGCTTTCAAAATTCGCCCATATAGCTGAGCAGATGCCGTACCGCAAAAAACTGATACTGGATGCGTTGAGGGAAAACGGCATGAAGGTATCCGACTTTGACGCCATATGCGGAAGGGGCGGACTGCTTCGCCATATCCCGTCCGGCACATACGCCGTAAACGACAGAGTCATAGATGACATACTCCATCCCGGCTATGGCGAGCACGCGGCAAACCTGGGCGCGTATATCGCAGAGGAGCTTGCGAAGCCCGTAGGGATACCGGCATATTTTGTGGATCCGGTCTGTGTGGACGAGATGCAGGATGTTGCGCGTATATCCGGAATGAAGGGCATGGAGCGGCAGAGCTTTTTCCATGCACTCAATCACAAATCGGTGGCGCGCAGGGCGGCGCAGCAAATGGGGAGGTCATATGAGGAGCTGAACCTCATCGTTGCTCATCTGGGCGGCGGGGTATCGGTGGCAGCCCACGAAAAAGGAAGGGTAGTTGACGTATATAACGTCAAGGACGACGGCAGTATGGGGCTGGACAGGGGCGGCGCGCTGCCGGTGAACGCCGTAGTGGAGCTGTGCTATTCCGGCCGGGAAAAGGCGGAAGTGAAGCGCATGCTTGGCTCGGAGGCGGGGGTGTATTCCTACCTCGGAACAAAGGATTTCCGCGAAGTGGAAAAAAAGATGAATGACGGTGACAAGGAAGCAACGCTGGTATTCCGTGCCCTTGCCTATCAGCTTGCCAAAGATATAGGTTCCATGGCAGCTGTACTGCGCTTCAGGGTGGACGCCATAGTATATACGGGAGGTATGGCGTACAGCGAGAGCCTGTGCAGAGAGATAACCTCATATGTTTCCAAAGTGGCGCCGGTTATCTGCCTGCCGGGTGAGGAGGAAATGAGAAGCCTGGCCGAGGGGGCGCTGAGGGTGCTCCACGGCGGGAAATGCTCTGAATACTGATAGGAGATGTTAAGATGATCACCATAGAAAGCCTTATAAGGACGGCGTCGGGCATGGCTTCCGGAGTAATAGCGGTAGCCGCGGCGCACGATGAGGAGGTACTGAAGGCGGTTTGCGAGGCAAAACGAAAGAATATCGCAAATGCCATACTGGTGGGAAATGTAATACGCATAAAGAGCATACTCAGTGAACTGGGCGAGGAGGACAGCGGCTTTGAGCTTATTCCGGCTGACAGCGATGCGGATTGTGCCGCAAAGGCCGTCAGCGCAGTGCGCAGCGGCAGGGCAAACCTTCTCATGAAGGGGATACTGCTGACCTCATGCGCGCCGTATTGGATAAGGAAAACGGCATCCGCACCCAACGGCTGATAAGCCATGTGATGCTTTATCAGCCTGCGGGACACAGACTGATGGCGGTTACGGACGGGGGCATGAACCCCTTCCCAGACCTCGCAAAGAAGACCGAGATACTGGAAAACGCTGCCATCACGATGAAAAGCATAGGCTTTGGGAGGCTGTACGCCGCCTGCATATGCGGCGCTGAGACGGTAAACCCAAAGATACAGTCTATGGTGGATGCGCAGGAGCTTGCGGGAATGTCAGAGCGCTGGAGCAAGTATGATATGCAGGTTTACGGCCCGGTAGGGCTGGATCTTGCGGTGAGCCGGGAGGCCTGCGCGCATAAAAAATACAACGCCCCCGGAGCCGGTATGGCTGATATACTTCTGGTCCCCAATTATGAGGTGGGCAATGCAATGGGAAAGGCCATGTCGCTGTTTGGCGGCGCAAAGAGCGCGGGAATAATCGTTGGGGCAAAGGTACCCATAGTACTGGTATCCAGATCAGACAATGCGGAGACAAAGCTGGCGTCGATCGCCTTTGGAGCGGTTGCGGCGCGGGGTTAACCAAAAAGACGAGGTGGGGATAATATGATATCGGAAAAAATGTACGTCCTGGGATCAAAACAGTCCTGCATACGTGAAATATTTGAGTTCGGACTAAAACGCAAACAGCAGGTCGGCGAAGAAAACGTATTTGATTATTCGCTTGGGAATCCTTCTATACCCACACACAAGCAGGTGGATAATACCATAACCGGCCTTATACAGGAGGGGAACAGCCTTATGCTTCACGGCTATACGCCAGCCGGCGGAGATAAGCGGGCCAGAGAAGCCATAGCGGAGGATCTGAATGAGCGGTACGGCATGAATATAAGCTCAAATAACCTGCTGCTGACCTGCGGCGCGGCAGCGGCCGTTATAGCGTCCCTGAAGGCTATCGCCGTAAAGGACAGCGAGGTAATAGTGATCGCACCATACTTTCCTGAATACCCGATGTATGCAGAAAGCAGCGGAATGAAGCTCGTGACGGTGCCTGCGGATACCGAGGCGTTCCAGATACGGTTCGACGAGCTGGAAAAGCGCATAACCCCCCATACTCAGGCTGTGATAGTGAATTCCCCCAATAACCCCTCCGGCGCGGTATACGGCAGGGAGACGCTGTGCCGGCTGGGCAGGCTGCTTGAGCAGAGAAGCGCGGAGTACGGGCATCCGATATATATAATAGCGGATGAGCCCTACCGCGAGCTGGTATACGACGGCGCCGAGGTCACGTTCATACCCAAGCTGTATGCAAATACCATAGTGTGCTATTCATATTCCAAGTCGATGTCTCTCCCGGGCGAGCGCATAGGGTATGCCTGCGTGACGGACGAGGCGGAGGACAGCCATGAGCTCCTGCTTGCCATATCCGGCGCGTCAAGGAGCATGGGCCATGTATGCGCCCCCTCCACCATGCAGCAGATGCTGGCGCGCTGCGTAAAGCTACGCCCCGACGTGGAGGCGTATGACAGGAACAGGCGTACCCTTTACAACGCGTTGGCGGAATACGGCTACAAATGCGTTAAGCCCAAGGGCGCGTTTTACTTGTTTGTTGAAGCGCCCGGCGGGGACGCAAAAGAATTTGCCGCTCGGGCTATGAGGAAGGATCTTCTTGTGGTGCCGGGAAATGAATTCGGCTGCCCCGGCCATTTCCGCCTCAGCACCTGCGTTTCACATGATATGATAAAGCGCAGCCTGCCTATTTTCCGCGAGCTTGCCGAGGAAGCGCAGGCATAGCGCAAAGAATCACCCCTTAGGAAGCATGATTGCGCCGCACATCCGCAAGGATCGCTGCGGCGCTTTTTTATTATCCTTGCCCATTGACGCCGCAGGGCTGCCGCACGCCGACTGTGTGAAAAATATGACTCATAAAAATAGGTTTTTATGCATTGACAAAAAATTTAACCGCGATTATCATATAAAGCGGCAATTTGATTGATGAGAATTACTAATGCTAACGATTAGTAATCGTACTGGAAAGAAGGCACGCGAAATGAACGAGACAAAAAAGGTATCTGCCGTTGACTTTTTCTGCATAGGCTTTGGCGCCATAGTCGGCGTGGGCTGGGCTGTATCCATAAACAGCTGGATGGCAGGAAGCGGCGGCCCCCTGCCCGCGGCGCTGGGCTACATACTTGCCCTGGTTATGATGATACCGGTAGCGCTTTGCTATTGCGAGCTTTGTGCAATGCTGCCCGTAACGGGCGGCGGAATGGCATATGCCTTCCGCGCCTTTGGCGATAATACCGCCTTCATATCCGGCTGGACGGCTTTCGGTGCATTCATAACCATAATACCCTGGGAAGCCATATATGTAGTTGATATTCTCAGCATATTGTTCCCGGTGCTCAAGCATGGCGAGCCTTTATATACGCTTGCCGGGGCGGATATATACATAGGTCATATAATCGTTGGCACGGTGATTTCCGTAATACTGTACTGCATAAACCGCAAGGGCGTTTCCGCTTCCGCCATGCTCCAGAGGGTGCTGTGCTTTGTTCTTGTGGGAAGCGGCGTATTGGCTATGATATTTGCCATGGGCAAGTTCAGCTTTGCCAACTTAGGCCCGGTTTACGAAAACGTTGGCAAGGGATCACACAGCAGCTTTTTAGGCGGTATGCTGTCAATACTTGCCTCGGTACCATTCTTTATAGCGGGGTTTGAGACCATACCGCAGGGAATCGAAAGCGCCGGCGGCAACATAAAGTCAGTCGGCAAAACAGTTGTGCTGACAGTTGTAAGCTCCTGTCTGTTTTACGCGCTGCTGCTCTTTACCCTGGGCGGGGCGATGCCCTGGGAGAAGTTCATCGGGTTTGACAGTCCGGCGGCGGCATTGCTATTCCGTGATATTTACCCCGGTCCTCTGGGCCAATCCTTATATCTGCTGATACTTATAGGCTCCATATGCGGCCTGCTAACCACATGGAACGGCTTCATGATGGCCTCCTCGCAGATACTCATGGCGATGGCTCGTGTCAGCATCGTACCTGATGTACTTGCAAAGCAGCATCCGGTCTATAAGACTCCGGTAAACGCGTTAAAGGTTACGCTTATCGCCTCTCTTATGGGCCCCTTCCTCGGCAGTGGGCTTATAGGCGATCTTACCACCTTCTCGGCGGCGGGATACGTTGTCAGCTGGATGCTCACAGCTTTCTGTCTCATAAAGCTTCGCCGCAGCGAGCCCGGCCTTAAGCGCCCTTATACGATACCCGGAGGGGCAAAGACAGCCTGGTTTGCGGGACTCTGTATGGCTGTGCTTCTGGTTCTGCTGCTGATGCCCGGGCAGCCTGTATGGATAGGCAAGCTGGCAACGGTGTTGTTCCTCTGCTGGATGGCTATAGGCGGAGTGCTGTATGTGCTTGACAGCCGCCAGCGCGCACGTTATTCAAAGCTCAAAAGGGCATCGATACTGTTTGCCGGCATGGCTGTAGCTGACGGTATGCCAATGCCTGAAACTATGGAAATATACGACGAGAGCTATAAAATACTCTCATTTATAGTTCCGGATGAATTCGTGGGCCAATCGCTTATGGATATTGGCTGGGGTAAGAACAACGGCCTGTTTGTGCTCAAGATAGAGCGGGATACGGAGATAATGATGCTGCCCGCAGGCCGCACGGTGCTGCAGGCCGGAGACCACATATTTGCCATGGGAGCAGAGCGCCATATAAAGAAATACTGCGCTAACCATGACATAGGAAAGCACACTGTAACTCCCTTGAAGGAGTTTATGGGTATGGGCAGGGGAGAGCGGCAGGTGCCGCTCCGCTGCGCCGAGATAAAGCTTAATGGTAGTGAACCCTATTGCAACGTATCCGTAAAGCATTCCGGCATACAGGATCAATACTCCTGCGTGCTCATAGGCCTGAGCCATGGCGGTGTGCAGCCCATAGTGCCTGACGGCGACAATGTCATGGAGACCGGCGACACCATATGGGTGCTGGGAACGGACAAGAATGTTGAGAAGCTGCTTGCGTCATAAAGCTCAGGCCCCATAGATGTAATTTACCTAAAAGAAACCCCCGGATTTCCGGGGGCTTTGAGGTTTTGGCAAGTATAAGGCGCAAGCGCCTTGCCCGCGCAGACCGCAGACGCTGCTGCTTCGCTTTTTACAGCTCCAGCTTATAATCCCCCGGCTTGATCAGGCCACGTCTGCGCATAAGCTCGGATACGGCCCAGGATACAAGCGCAGGAACCACTATGGCCACCAAAATGAGGCCAACAATATCCCAGGCGGTGGCGCCGTCACC
>ENA-OPCY01002000-OPCY01002000.1-human-gut-metagenome-genome-assembly--contig:-NODE-2000-length-10489-cov-7.778800_pt1 | contig 10489 bp, 9 predicted proteins | sample MGYA00241568_ERZ501487 | MGnify/ENA primary metagenome ERZ501487 (study PRJEB25962, sample SAMEA2042574) | human gut metagenome | biome: human gut; feature: human-associated habitat; material: faeces... | reverse complement strand
GAAAATTAAGGGAATCGGAAAAAAGATTGTCTCAAAATATATATGAGCGTGGAGTGGATGATGCAGGATTTGGATTTAAGGATGAAGGCATAACAGATAAATCCACGCATGGCAATGTTGCATGGCATCAGATGAGACTGGAATTTTAAGGCCTGAGCCTAGAGCGAATATAAATTAACAGCGCATATTGTCCTGTATGACAATATGCGCTCATATATTATTTCCACTTAAAAGTAATCATTCCGTATACATAGATAAATACGATTGCAACAGGAACCACGAAGCGGAAAAGTGGTTTCATCCAAGGCTTTATTTTCATGCCTTTGCCGGTGTTGGCTTCGGCGATGAAATTGTCCCAGCCCCAGCCGAACTTGTTGCAGCAGAACAGAGCGAGAACAAGCGAGCCGAGAGGAAGAATGGTGGACGATACTATGAAGTCCCAGAAATCAAGCCAGGTTGTACCGGCGGCAAACGGCTCGAATTTAAATACACTGAATCCGAGTGCAGTGGTTAAAGCAAGCAGGAAGATTATGATACCGCATACCAGACATCCCTTTGGTCTGGACCAGCCGGTAAGATCCCGTATCATAGCGAGTATGTTTTCACATACACCGAGCACGGTTGACATCGCTGCAAAAATCATAAACATGAAAAACAGGCTTCCCCATATACGCCCGCCCGACATATTGTTAAATACGGTTGCCATGGTATCAAAGAGGAGACTTGGACCGGCGTTAACTTCGAGACCGTATGTGAAACAAGCCGGGAAAATGATTATACCGGCAAGGATTGCAACAAAAGTATCGAGAAGAATAACATTTACCGATTCGCCCATCAGGGAATGTTCCTTACCTATGTAGCTTCCGAATATGGCCATACCGCCCATGCCGGTGGACAGTGTGAAGAATGCCTGATTCATGGCACCGACCATTACAGAACCGTCGATTTTGGAAAAATCGGGCTTCAGATAAAATGCTAAGCCTTCGGAGGCGCCGCTTAATGTAAGACTGTGGATTGCAAGCACAAGCATGAGCACAAGAAGAGCCGACATAATATATTTGGTTACACGCTCCAGGCCACCCTGCAGGTTAAAACATAATATAAAAAAAGCAATTAAAACTGTAACGGCCATGAATATTACGTTTACGGAAGGCTCGGAAATCATTGAACTGAATCCGAGAGAAGCATAATTTCCAGTAAGAAATTTAGCAAAATAGTATATAATCCAGCCTGAGACAACGGTGTAAAATGCCATAAGCGATACATTGCCGGCGAGACAGAACCAGCCGAATACACCCCATTTCTGCTTGGGCTTGGATAACTTCTTATACATATAAATCGGACTTACCTGTGATGCACGACCGACAGAAAATTCCATAACCATCGCCGGGATACCAAGTATCAGAAGACACAGGATGTAGACAAGCATAAAGCTGCCGCCGCCGTTCTGCCCGCACATCCACGGAAATTTCCATACATTGCCGCAGCCGATGGCGCATCCGGCAGAAAGCATAATAAACCCCAGTCTGCTGCCGAGTTTTTCACGTTCCATAAGTAACATTCTCCTTCAAAAAACATTTTAATTTAAGTATACGGCCGCAAGCAGTATTTGTAAAATTGATGATTTTATGGTATACTATCGAAAATATCGTTTGTATGAGGTTGATATGGACATTAATATTTTGAAAACATTTGTAGCAGTGTGCGAACATTCCGGATTTTCCGCGGCGGCAGAGAAACTGGGATATACGCAGTCGACAGTATCGTCACAGATAAAAATGCTTGAGAAAGAGCTGCAAACAGTGCTTTTTGACAGGTATTATCGCAGAATATCGCTTACATCCGATGGCATTGTTGTGCTTGGTTATGCCAGGAATATCCTTAATGCACATGAGAAGATGCTTACCGATATTAACGGATGCGGTCAGATTGACGGAGATATAAGGCTTGCCATGTCAAGTTCGGTCGCTAACCGGTACTTCGGCAGGGAGTATCTTGGATTCAGAAGACAATACCCGGGAATCAGGCTTACGATTACAGAATGCGGCACCGAGAAGATGTTTGACATGCTTAGGAAAAATGAAGCGGACCTGGTATTCACACTCGATTCGCATATATATGAGTCAGAGTTTGAGATATGCGCGGAAAGAATGGAGAGGGCACATTTCGTGGCATCGGCAGAAAATCGACTTGCGCATATACAGCACCTGAATGTGTATGATGTAATAGAAGAACCGTTTATACTTACAGAGCATGGAATGAGTTACAGAAGGCTCCTTGATGAAAAGCTGGCCTCGGCATCATATGAAATCAAACCGGTGCTTGAAGCGGGGAATCCGTTGCAGATATGTGCAATGGTGGAGGGAAGCGGACTGCTGTCTTTTCTGCCCGATTTTATTACGGATGGCTATGTTAAGGATGGCAGACTTGTGTACCTGCCGGTTGATGACTGCGATATTCAGGTGTGGACACAGTTGCTGATACATAAGAATAAATGGCGTTCACCGGCGCTGGATGCTTTTATTACATATTATAAGAAAATAATAGAAAAAAGTGAGGATTAGCAATGCAGAAAGGATCAAATCCCAACATTACGGAAAATGCACAGAAACTGTTAGTGGAAAACAGAGGTGTATTAAAAAACAAAATATTCCTGTACCTTACGGAATTTTTTGCGGGAATGTCGGTTATGGCGGTAGAACTCGGAGCGAGCAGGCTTCTTGCTCCGTATTTCAGTTCATCGCAGATAGTCTGGACGATTATCATAGGCACGATCATGATTGCCATGGCACTCGGAAATATATACGGAGGAAAGAGCGCGGATAAATCGCCCAACCCTGACAAATTATACGGCAGGATACTCATCGCGGCAGTATGGATAGCCCTGATTCCGGTTGCCGGCAAGTATATTGTGCTTGGAATATCGGCACTGCTTATTTTTACGGTGAATAATAATTTCCTTATCATAGCTGCATTCTGTGCATGTATGGTAATATTTGTTTTTCCGCTCTTCTTATTGGGGACGGTTACACCGTCGTTGGCCAAATACTCCGTAAGCAGTCTTGACGACAGCGGTAGAACGGTCGGAACACTTGGAGCATTTAACACGATTGGAAGCATTATCGGAACATTTGTGCCGACATTTGTGACAATTCCGGCGGTCGGAACATCAATAACATTCCTTATTTTTGCAGGTATATTGATTGTACTTTCGGTGATATATTTTGTGAGCAACCGTGTCGGATATAAGAAAATCATCATATCCGGAGTTATCTTCGTGTTATGCTGTGTATTCGGACATGGAGACTCATTCGCATTCTGGCAGAAAGACCTTACATATGAAGGTGAGTCAATATATAATTATCTTCAGGTTTCTGAAGATGATAAACAGGTGTCACTGTCAACCAATGTATTGTTCGGTGTCCAGTCAGTGTATATGAAAGATGATACTCTGACCGGATTGTATTATGATTACGCAATGGCGGCACCTCTTATGGTTCCGGATAAGAATCCTGACAGTATGGAGATGCTTATCCTCGGAATGGGAACCGGAACATATGCGACACAGTGCCGTAAATATTTTGGCGACATGAACATCGAAGGTGTGGAGATTGATGAAAAAATAACGAAACTGTCAAGAAAATATTTTGCACTTCCGGATGATATCAACGTGACGACATATGACGGACGGGCATTTCTTAATGCATCCGACAGAAAATACGACGTTATTATGGTGGATGCTTACCAGGATATAACGATCCCTTTTCAGATGTCATCGGTCGAGTTTTTCAGGCTTGTTAAATCACATCTGAATGAGAACGGAGTCATGGTCGTCAACATGAACATGAGAGGAAATGATGACGGTGACATCAATCAGTATCTTGCAGATACCATTTCGTCGGTCTTTGGCAATGTGTACACGGTTGAGGTTGACAATTCAACCAACCGCGAGCTGTTTGCATCTGATAATAATGATATGATGGGTATGCTAAATGATAATATATCCGGAATAAAGGACGCAGACCTCCGTTTTATGATGAATAAGGTAAGAGACAATAGTATCGCATACAATGCGGGAAAGCTCATAATGACGGATGACAATGCACCGGTGGAACTTCTGGGAATGAAGGTCATAGATAAAATAATCCGTGATGAAGTGGCATATTATAAAGAGATTTTTGACGAAAACGGTGTGCAGGGAGTAATTGACGCACTCTGAAATTGCTGTTAAAATAATGTACATATAGTTTACTATGGAGAGGCGGGAATATTGTGAGAAAAATGAGTGTACCAAAGATTGTTTTTATGTGCATATTTGCACTAATCGGAATAATTTGTATATTGTATGGACTTAAAGTCCACAGTGCCGGATATGGATCAGCTTTTTTTGCGGTGTGGCTTGCATTGGGAATATTTTTTATATTCTGTACATGGGCAGTGTGGTTTGGTTTATGGATGCGCCTGCCGAAGTGGTTCAGGATAGCATTTATTGCACTGTGTGCGGTATGCCTTGGCTTTTTTGCGGTAATAGAGGCGTGTATAGCCAGCCGGATCAATTCTAAGGGCGAAGATAATCTGGATTACATAATCGTGCTTGGCGCAATGATCAGGGAAGACGGCCCGAGTTCAATCCTCAAGGCGAGACTTGACAGTGCGATAGAATATCTTGATGGCAATCCGGGTACTAAATGCATAGTGTCCGGCGGACAGGGATATGATGAACCTTGCTCGGAAGCGGAAGGAATGAGAAAGTATCTTGTAGAAAAAGGTATTGACGAATCAAGAATCATTATGGAACCCGATTCCATGAATACGATCCAGAACATACGAAACAGCAAGGCAATCATAGATAATGACAATGCAAAAGTCGGGATCGTTACCAGTAAATTCCATGTATACCGTGCTGTCAAAATAGCCGAAAAGCAGGGATTTAAGAACGTAAGCGGAATATCGGCATATGTTGTCGCGTCATATATGCCAAGTAATATGTTCAGGGAATTTTTTGGCGTGGTTAAGGACACTTTGCAGGGAAATATGTAAATTTAAGAGGACTTAAGGATGCGGGCAGGGTTAAATGTTTTGAAGTATATAGCGGTTTTTATTATGACGGTGGCAGCTGCAGCGGCACTTCTGGTGGCAGCAGCTCTTATCCCGCGGGATGCAATCAGAAATAATATGACCGAATCGGCAGAATTCCTAAAGGACGGCGAACTCTTCGGCGAGAAGATTAAGGGCGTGGATGGCAGTAAAATAGACCGTTATGCTGATTCGATACTGCTTGGCATTGCATATCAATATGATAGCGGGCATCCGCTTGAATCGGTTATGAAATCTGCATATTATTACACTGAATATCAGAATGAGAATGTGAATCTTTATGATGCAGTTACCGGGGAATATGAGGCAAATCAGCAATACATGCGCTATTGGCATGGAAGCATTGCGGTTGTAAGACCGCTTATGATGTTTTTTAATATACAGCAGATATACATTATCAATGCAGTTATAATTGCCGGATTAACAGCATGGCTTATGGTTATACTCATCAGAAACAAAGCATATCTGCCGGCTGTGGCAGCCGCGTGCGGACTGATACTTACATCATCCTGGTATGTGCCGATGTCCCTGGAATATACATGGACATATATAATTATGCTTTTTGCATCGTGTATAGGGACGCTTAGAGCATTTAAAGGAAACATGAGAGATACGGGATTGTTCTTTATGATAACCGGAATGATAACTTCGTATATGGATTTTCTTACAACAGAGACCTTGACACTTCTGGTTCCGCTCCTGCTGATAATATGGATTGATATCCGTAACAAAGGACATGCCGATGTGAAGAAAATACTGAAATCCGTATTGTTCTGGAGCATCGGATATATCGGAATGTGGCTTATGAAATGGGGTCTTGCGGCAGTAATCCTCCGCGAAAATGTCATGCCGTATATTACCGGGCATGTGCGCGAGAGACTTGGCGGGGACATAGGCATCGCACCATGGCGGTATTATGTTGGCGCGGTGACCCGCAATATACGTCATCTTTTTCCATGGGAATACGGACCGGCCGGAATTGCCGGAGGAGTATTTATCATTCTTGGCGCAATATACACAGGATATGTTTATAAGCGAAAAAATATCAATAAGCGCAATATTTATATATACTTAATTCTTGCAATAATTCCGTATATAAGGTATATTGTATTACATAACCATTCATATGTGCACTCTTTTTTTACTTACAGGGCACAGATGGCTACGATAATGGCGGTGGTTTTGATTGTGGGCGAGACTGCCGGATTCAGACATAACACTTAATCTTAAGATGATATAAGTCATTTTAGATAAATATTTATAACGGAGGTTTATATGAACTCAGAAATAAGAGCGAGGGAAAAGAAATTTGCAGCACTTGTAACGGTGGTGATGCTCGTTATGTGCAATGTAATGCCTGCCTTTGCGGCAACACACACTGCGGATGAATGGATGACATACGGGTCATTTAACTGGACAGAGGATTATTATGTTAATCCGGGCGATGAAATCCAGATATCGGGTACGCATACATTGTATGAATATGCTTATTATCAGATTGCATATTATGATGATAACAACAATCAAATCAAAGATGTGAAAAGCTATACTGCAGATGAGCAATATGATGACGGTGGTTATTATTTTGCACATAATGTTTTTGATTATTCCGACATTATGGGAGAATCAGACAAATCCAGATTGTTTAAGAACTGGAAGGTAACAGATGTATATAAGTCGGGTGGCTACGGTGGACATGTATATCTTACGGCACAATTTTATGATGAATTGAATGTAGTATATCATCTCCCGGAAGGAGCCGTTAATTCGCCGGATAATCTTTCAACATACCCACAGGGCAAGAGCGATATCATACTTGGGAATGCGTCAATGGAAGGATACACATTTGACGGATGGTATCTGGATGCGGAATTTAAGCTGCCGACAGCATCGATTGATGCCACACAGACTGGAGAAGTTGTACTCCATGCCAAATTCACCCTTAATCCTCCGGTAGATCCCGGAGACGGGGAAGAACCTGGAGCTGGGGAAGAACCTGGAGACGAGGAAAATCCTGAAAAAGATGAGAAACCGGAGAATCCCGGAAATACCGAGACACCGACGGATAATGACCCGAAACTCGGTGAAGATAATATAACAGTTCTTCTTACAGGACTTATGGGACTTGCAGGACTTGGTATTTTTACCATGACATTAAAGAGACGCCGTAAGAGTGAGAGAGAATAGAAATTGATACAAAAGGAGCATACGGATGGAAACTGAACACAAGAGGCGCGTGCGTTACAAGGGCAAATATCCGAGAAAATTTGAAGAAAAATATAAGGAACTGCAGCCTGACAAATATAAGGATACGGTAGCGCATGTAATCAGCAAGGGCAACACCCCGGCCGGAATGCATATTTCGATAATGGTTAATGAAATTCTGGACGTTCTGGATATAAAACCAGGACAGACGGGATTTGATGCGACGTTGGGATATGGTGGGCACACAAGGGCTATGCTTGAGAAACTTGAGGGCAGCGGCCATATGTATGCCACGGATGTCGATCCGGAAGAGTCGGCAAAGACTCGTGAACGACTTGATAAGCTCGGTTTCGGAAGTGATATCCTTACAATTAAGTTACAGAATTTCTGTACGATAGACGAAATTGCCAAGGAAGCCGGTGGTTTTGATTTTATCCTGGCTGACCTTGGAGTGTCGTCGATGCAGATAGATAATCCGCAGCGCGGTTTCACATTTAAAACCGACGGACCGTTAGATCTGAGACTGAACCAGCAATGCGGCATCAGTGCGGCAGAACGACTTGACAATATTTCGCGTGATGAACTGGCGGGTATGTTATATGAGAACTCAGATGAGCCCTACTGTGACGAAATTGCAGAGGCAATAACGGATGAAATCCGTAAGGGTCACAGAATAGATACGACTTTTAAACTTCGTGAAATAATAGAAAATACACTTTCTTTTATACCGGAGAAGGAGCGCAAAGACACGGTTAAGAAAACCTGCCAGCGCGTCTTTCAGGCATTGAGAATAGATGTCAACCATGAATATGAGGTTCTCTATGAATTTATGGAGAAACTTCCGGGTGCATTGAAACCGGGCGGAAGAGCAGCAATCCTGACATTCCATTCCGGTGAGGACAGAATAGTGAAAAAAGCACTAAAAGATGGTTTTAAGAATGGTGTGTATTCGGATTATTCCAAGGACGTTGTGCGGCCTTCTGCTAAGGAGTGCGCCGAAAACGCAAGGGCACATTCGACTAAAATGCGCTGGGCAATGAAAAGTAAATAACAGACTTTAACACAAAGAACCGGTACAGTTTCATGCGTACCGGTTCTTTTAATGCGTCTTGAGGTATTTTTTCTATCCGAATATGCTTTCGATGAGTTCTTCCCTTACAGAATCGTAGTGCGGGCCGACGAGACCGAAATCCATTTCCTTATATGTCCAGACCGCGCGGCCGATGCCGTACTTGTGGAATACGGAATTGATGTCGTGGAACCATCTTACGGTATCCTCAGCCGGAGCCTGATCGATGACACCATACTCGCCGCAATAGAGCGGGACATTCAATTTCTCGGCGGCTTTGATAGCGTCGTCAAAAAGTATCTCAAAGAAATCCGGGCCAAGTTCCTTAAGCCTGCTGTTTTCCTCGGCAAGTGCGCCGGTCATTGCGCTTGGCATGCTGTGGCTGATGCGCATGTATTCGTCAAAATCACCCGGATATCCGATATGAAAATCCTTTGGCATGTCCTGAACCCAGTGAGCAGCCTGATGTGTAAAAATAAGCGGCTCGTAGCAGTGAAAATTATAAACAATATTTTCGTCAACCGGCGGCAGAAGTTTTTTGATGGATGTAACGGCATTGTAGCCGACGCCGCCATAGAGAATTCTGGCCGTCGGGGCATATTCGCGGATTACCTTGACAGCACGGGCCGATAATTCGTTCCACTCATCAACAACGTTAAAGGACGCGACTTCATTAAGAAGCTCAAACATCACTATGTCCGCATCCTTGGCAAAACGGCTTATGATTTTTTTCCAAAGATTAAGAAAACGTTCCTGCAGTTCTTCGTTGTGGAAGAAATCCTTTGAATAGTCCTGGTCGTCAAAAATATATCCGGGTGTTTTGTGCAGGTCAAGCACCATATTCAAATTGTATTTACGGCACCACGAAATACAGTCCTCGATATGCCTGTATCCCTCTTCGATGTCACCGCCTTCTTCTGTCTCAACATTCTCGTAATCAAGCGGCAGCCTGACATGGTCAGCACCCCAGCCTGCAATTTTTTTAATATCATCTTCCACGATGAACGTATCGAGATGATGTTTGTCGAGCGGCCCCTGTGAAAGCCAGCCTCCGAGATTAATTCCTCTTTGAAATCCTTCCAATTTTCGCATGATAAACCCTCCTGTAAAATATTTTTTATTGTGATTTCAAGATAACACCTTTCTGACATAAAAAATAATAAAATATTGTTTTTATTATCAAAATATTGTGATAATATATAGAAAAAGAATGGAGGTTTTCTTATGAGCCGGAAGTCTGAGCGTGAACTTGTAGTCCGTCAGTTCATACAGCGTGAGGAAGAAATTTATCATCCCGGATATGATACCGAACTGAATTTTTATGAGGGCGTAAGTGACGGAAGAATTACAGATGTGTATATGGAACTTAATGACGGCTACGGCGAGGTCGACAGTCCGGTGCGCGGGGTTCTTTCCACCAACAAAATCCGTAATCTGCGTTATCACATAATAGTTACGATTGCCATGATATCACGTTTCTGTATCGAAAAAGGCATGGAACAGATAGAAAGCTATGCTCTCAGCGATTATTATATAAGGCAGCTTGATGAGACGGACACAGAGGCCGGTCTTCGCAGCCTGCACCGTGAGTGTGTCATAGATTACTCCACCCGTATGCGCAACCTGAGGCGCAGCCATGTAAATTCCATCCACTGCATCAAAGCAATGGATTATATCCAGAATCATCTTCATGAAAATATAAGCCTGGAATCTGTCGCTGCCGCTGTCGGCCTTGAGAAAACATATTTCTGCCGGCTGTTCACCCGGTCCGTGGGAATGGGTTTCCCTCACTATGTGATGCAGGAAAAAATAAAGGTCGCCTGCCGTATGCTTGAGCATTCGGAATATAATTGCACCGAGATATCAGAATTCCTTGCATTTTCATCAGGTGCATATTTCGGCCATATTTTCAAGAAAATCACAGGCCTCACACCGACGCAGTACCGCCGCCGCTCATATGGCAAACACTGGAGCAGATGACAGCGCGCGGGTACAGGGAGAGAAAACCCGCCGCGTGAATTATCACTCCAACAGCTCCACCCAGATCCCATAACATAAAAATTCCCGGCATAAGACCTTCAGCGGCTGTTTGCACACGCCGGTGCTTAATCCGCCGAA
>ENA-OPCY01001992-OPCY01001992.1-human-gut-metagenome-genome-assembly--contig:-NODE-1992-length-10519-cov-5.346999_pt1 | contig 10519 bp, 9 predicted proteins | sample MGYA00241568_ERZ501487 | MGnify/ENA primary metagenome ERZ501487 (study PRJEB25962, sample SAMEA2042574) | human gut metagenome | biome: human gut; feature: human-associated habitat; material: faeces... | reverse complement strand
GCGGCACTTACCGTCAGGAGGGTGATTATCTTATCCCGAACCTTGCGCTGCCGGATGAACCGGAATACCAGATCGGCAAGTATGGACGTATGCGTCGCAGCTATCTGAAAGAACATCGTCCAGTTCTCTACGCAAACCTGCTCACAAGCGGAACGCTGCATTGGCACCTTGCCGAGATCGACCAAGCTTGCAATGAGCGTATGGAAATCATCGTTCCTGCAATGGCGAAGCAGGAAGGCGTGACAGAAACTCTGAAAGCCGCCGACCAAATGGAATGGGTGCGCCGCATGAACAGCATCCGCAGCCGTGCGGAGGAAATCGTCCTGACTGAGCTCGTATATGAATGACAGATGCCCGTTATCGGTTGCATGGCCGATAACGGGCATTTCTGCGTTTTAATCCTTTTCCTCGGTGCTGGCTACAAGTCGGTCAAAATCGCTCTGATACTGCCGATCCTGAATGACACGGTATTTCTCAAACTCACTCTCGGCAAAGGCTTTTGCAATGGCCGCTGTTACTTTTCCTTTATGATGCAGCACTTCTTCCTCGTTAAACTGCAAAAACGCATCCAGCCGTGCGACCCAATCCCGCATATACATGATGTTTCCACGGCGTGCCTGTCGCTCGGCGTAATCAAGATACATTGTGACGATTTCGTTCAGGCTTCCCATCTCAGTTTCATCCAGATAGTTCTTGGCTATCGAAACATCGGATTTGCGGATCCTGCCGCTGGGTGCATTTTTCCATGTTGTCAGGCCCATATTCGGTTTTGTGCTGTCTGCCCGGTCATAGATGATCTCCGCTGCGGTGTGCTTTGTAATTGCGTAATGCAGCTTGTTTTGTACAGTGGCGAAAAATTCTTTTGTCACAGGGCTGTCCACGTCATAGTCGGCGCTGCATTGGGAATATATGTCCGTGATTTTCTGGTAAAATCTTCTCTCGCTGGCGCGAATGTCACGGATGCGCTCCAGCTGTTCTTCAAAATAATCCTTCCCAAAGAAGTTCTCCGGCTCTTTCAGGCGCTCATCGTCCATGACATAGCCCTTGATAATATACTCCTTCAGTATCCTGTTCGCCCAGATGCGGAACATGGTGGCCTTTTTGGAGTTCACCCGATAACCGACCGCAATGATCGCATCCAGATTATAGTACCGTGTGGGATAGTTTTTCCCGTCCGCCGCAGTTGTTTCCAAAACGGAAACAACTGAACCCTCCATCAATTCACCAGAGGTAAAGATATTCTTCAGGTGCTTTGAGATGGCAGCTTTCTGCACCTCAAACAGCTCCGCCATCTTTGCCTGCGTCAGCCATAAATTTTCCTGATATAGCAGGATTTCAACCTTAACGTCGCCGTTATCGGTCTTATAAAACAAAATTTCTCTTGTCTCGTATGGGGTAAGTGCCATATTCTCATCCATTCTCTTTATCCTCCCGGCTCTTAGCCCGTGTTTTATAGACATTATACTGATTCTTGCACCGGGCGCTGCAAAATGCGGAATTGGCCCGACTGCCGAGGAACACCTTCTGGCAGTGCTTGCACAGCCGCAGGGGTTTTGCATCGTCCACCAGCATAAAGCTGAACATCATCTGGATGCCCAGCAGAAGGGAATGAAAATCCCAATAGATGGTCGGCTTGTCCAGCAGTTCAATATGGTAGCTGGGTGCAATGCCGCCGAAGGCAGCCATGGCCTTGCGGTAAAGATTTCTTGTGTCCTCATCAATGCTGTCGTAGTCGTTATAGTACAAAACGGAGGTGGTCAGCGTGAACGCCCAATCCTTGAACTGCTGTGCTACCCAGTCATAAGGTTCGGCATACTCCCGCTGGAAGCTCATGTTCTTCGCCATCGGCTCATCCATGAAGGTCATCGTCAAGGCGATCATCATATTATCCCCGGAAACATTCCAACTGGATTCCACGCCCTTTTTCACTACATCCAATTTGTCGAAGGGATAGAACAGGGCAAGATAATCCTCTGTCGCCATGCTTTCTTCCTTGATGAAGTGATTCTTCGGCAGATAGACTGCCTCATAGTCCATAAATGACGGCGTGGTGGACAGTGCCGTCATCAGCCCCAACAGCCCGTAATGGTTCACAAAGGCCAGAATTGCCTTTTCCACCACATCCTCCGGCCTGCGGTTCATCATCAGCATCCCCACGTTCAATGCCTCCAGCACCATCTCGGAGGACTCCTTCAGCGGGTTATAGATGTCGGGCTTTGCCGCCTTCTCTGGCGTAATATAGCGTTTTCCGTCCCTGCCGGTCTTGATCTCATAGCGGTCATACCGCACCCAATGGGAACGGGACTGCGCAAACAGATTGTTCATGACGCTGTTCCTCTCAAATCGTAATCTATCTATATATTAACCATATTACTATTGTATCAACCGTCCTTGGCATCGTCAAGGACGGCTTTCTTTTTTCTCGGCTTGGTTTTGTTCTCCCTGCGAATCACGGCATCCTTGCCCATGGTTTGCAGCAGCGCTTCATATTCCTCCATGAACTCGCGCTCCCGCAGGGTAAGGCCATGATCGTTTTCCAGCTTTTCACTCAGATGCTCATACATCCGCTTTTGCAGCTTTTTCTGAATGGTCATCCGCAGCTTTCGGATGTTTCGGTCGGACTGCCCACGGATGGCGGCAAGCCTTGTGGTGCTGTATTGCTTGACGAACAGGTAGTACAGCACCTCCTTCTGCTCATCACTGAGGGTGAAAAAGAGCTTGGAGAGAAAACGGTTTGTTGTCAGCTCATGCAGCTCGTAGGGACAGGAGAAGATGATGTCAAGAAAATTTCCCTGACAGAGCTGACGGAACCTCGGCAGATTCATCCAGAGGGGAGCAATCTTCGGATCAGGCACAGCCTGAAACTCCAACGGAACGTCCCCGCGCAGGTTTTCGTGGTCACGCTCCCGGCGCTCCCGGTTCCTGTCCAGCTTGTTCCACTCGTCTACCACAGTCAGAAAATCCGATTCTGTCCGGGCTGCTTCCTCTAAACGCTTCAACGCCTCTGCACGAATTTCCCGCTTGAGCCGTTTTTCGCTGGTGGGCGCGGCTTCCTCTTCCTCGTCCTCCAGCTCGGCGTTGTAGTCTCTGGGGTGCTCGTCCTGCTCCAGCTCGCTTTCCAGCTCCAAAGCGCGCTCCTCTGCAAGTGCTTCCTCCAGCGTCTCATCCACCGGCGCAGTGTCAGACGAATCCTCCCAATCGGCAAAGCCGTCCGCATCCATTTCAAGGCCGGTTTCCTCTGTTTGCTCCTTGGCATCTTCTTCCTCATCGGAAAAATCATCATCCAGCAGCAGTTCATCCTCCCATGGTTCCACGACAGCTTCACCTCCCCGAAAAAATATTTTTCTTTTTTTCAAAAACAGTTCCGATTTACACCCCGTATTTCTCCTATTAGTAGAGGAAGTAATCTTAGCACAAGTTACACGGGTTACTTTCCGAGCCATCAGCGAAGAAAAGGAGGATATGGAGCATGGAAAACCAACAGAAAGCCAGGGTTAGCTTACAGCCAACGGAACCAAACATATTATATCAAAATCCAACCAATCACGCAAGGAGGATGCCTATGGAGCAGAACAAACGAGAACAGTTTATCATCCGCCGGATCGGCGGCACCACCTACAAGGTCAGAGTCGTGTTCAACGAAAGTGGCGGCGAGACCTTGGAGGATAAAATTTTGCGGATTGTACGCAATGATATGGTTACAAACGACGGAACCTATGGTATAATGGAGACACCACAAATGAGCCGACAGTCTGAAAGGAGCGCATCATGAGCGTGAAACAGACTGAAAGCAAAATTACCGCTCTCTATGAGCGGCTGTCCCGCGACGATGACAACGCCGGGTATAGCAATTCCATCGTGAATCAGAAAAAATACCTCGAAAGCTATGCCCAGCAGAAAGGCTACACCAACTGCCGACACTATACGGACGACGGCTGGAGCGGCGGTAATTTCGAGCGCCCGGCATGGAAGCAGCTCATCGCAGATATTGAGGCAGGCAAAGTCGCCCATGTGATCGTCAAGGATATGAGCCGGGCAGGACGTGACTATCTGCAAACCGGCTTTTACACGGAGGTGTTCTTCCGGCAGCACGGCGTTCACTTTGTTGCCATCGCCAACAGCGTGGACAGCGATGACCAGAACAGCAATGAATTTGCCCCCTTCCTCAACATCATGAACGAGTGGTATCTGCGCGACCTGAGCCGCAAGCAGAAAACCGCCATCCGCGTCAAGGGAGAGTCCGGCAAGCCCACCACCAACTGTGCCATTTACGGTTACAAGAAAGACTCGGAGAACAAATACCATTGGCTGATCGACGAGGAAGCTGCCGCCGTGGTGCGGCGCATTTTCCGATTGACCATCGAGGGCAAAGGACCCTACGATATTGCCCGTATTCTCTTTGAGGATAAGGTGGAAACGCCTGCTGTGTACTTCGGTAAGCAGGGCAAGGGTATCTGGAAAAGCAAAGAGGAATTTTCCAATCCCTATAACTGGAGCGGCTATGTCGTGGGACAGATCCTCTCCAAGCCGGAGTATATGGGGCATACGGTGAATTTTCGCTCCCACAAGCAGTCCTATAAAGATAAAAACGCCGTAATGAATCCCAAGGAGGATTGGCTGATCTTTGAGGATACCCACGAGGCCATTGTGGACAGAGAAACATGGGAGCTTGCCCAGAAGCTCCGCAAGACGCCCAAGCGCATCGACACGCTGGGGGAAGCGAATCCGCTGACCGGCCTTTTGTACTGCGCCGACTGCGGCGAGAAGATGTATAACCACCGCTCCAAAGGCGGCACGGAGAATAATCCCTATCCCTCTGATTTCTTCGATTGTTCCTCCTATACCCTTGCCCGCCAGAAAAGAACTGCCGCCTGCTGCGGCCATTATATCACGACCAAGGCCCTGCGTACCCTGATTCTGGACACCATCCGCACGGTCAGCACCTTCGCAATTTCCAATCAGGCAGCGTTTATGGAAAAGGTGCGCTCCGCCTCCCAGCTCCGGCAGACGGAAGCGGCCAAAGATGCCAAGCGAAAGCTGAGCAAGGACAAAAAGCGCATTGCCGAGTTGGACACCATCATCAAAAAGCTCTATGAATCCTTTGCTGTCGGACGTATCACCGATGAACGCTTTGACAGTCTGCTGGCGGATTACGAAGCCGAGCAAAAAACGCTGCAAGCCTCTGTCACAGAAGCGGAAGAAAGGCTGTCCGCTTTCGCAGAGGACAGTGCCCGTGTGGAGCAGTTTCTGGAGCTGGCAAGGAAGTACACGGATTTCTCCGAGCTGACCACGCCCATGATCAACGAATTTATTGAGAAAATCATCGTCCACGCCCCAGAGCGCATCGACGGCGACCGGGTGCAGGAGGTAGAAATTCACCTTCGCTTTATCGGGCAGTTTGAGCTTCCCGCGCCAGAGCTGACCGAGGAAGAAATCAAGCGGCAGGAGTTTTTGAAGAAAGAACGCATCCGCAGCCGGGAGCGCTATCAGAAGCTGAAATCCGGGGAACGCACCGTGGGCGTCCCGGTTACGCTGACCTGCAAGTGCTGCGGGCAGGAATTTGAATCTAAGCGGACAAACGCCCTGTTCTGTGGCCCCAACTGCCGGGCAAAATTCTACCGGCAGGAGGCGGCAGAAAGCCGCAGTCGGGCGTGTACCTGCGAAAACTGCGGTAAGGTGTTTACCACAACAAGGTCAGACGTGAAATATTGCAGTGACGATTGTCGGTATGCAGCACAGATCAAGCGGCAGGGCGCACGAAAGAAAGCCTTGCGAGAAGCTAAGAACGAGAAAGAAACGAAAACAACATAAGAAGAGACGCAGACGGCGGCTTGCCCCAGATCGGGCAGGCCGCTGTTTTTGCGCAGAAATGGAGGTATCATGCGTATTTTTGAAATCATAAAAGAAAACGTCAATCTGCGGGAAGCGGCAGAACTGTACGGAATCGATGTAAACAGGTATGGCAAAGCGCTTTGTCCCTTTCACAACGACCGGCACCCCAGTCTGTATGTGGCGGACGATCATTATTATTGTTTTGCCTGCGGGGAACACGGGGATGTGATCGACTTTGTGGGCAAGCTGTTTCAGCTTTCGCCCTATGATGCGGCACGGAAGCTGATGGCAGATTTTCATCTCAGCCCGGACAAGCCGCCCAGCGCAGCAGCACTCCACGCAAAGCGCATCCGAACAGAAGCACAGCAGCTCATGGAAAACGAGCGGCTGTGCTTTTCTGTTCTGTCGGATTACGCCCGTGTGCTGCGGGATTGGAAGGTGCGGTATGCGCCGCAATCTCCTGACGCGCCTGTTCACGCACGGTTCATGGAAGCCTGTCACAAACTCGACGAAACGGAATACTATCTGGATATTCTGTGCGTCGGGGATTCCCACGAACGCGCCGAAGTCGTGCAGCAGCAGATGGTGGACGGCAAGCTGGACAGGCTGCGACGGAGATTAGAGAAAATTCACAAGGAGGAATTGGAAGATGGATATGACACCGCAGGCGTGGCCTGACTGGTACGACGGCAGACACATCAATGAAGTGCTGTTCTGCCAGCAGTTTTTGGACAAGCACCCCATGAAATGTGTGCGCGGGCGGCTGTTCACGGTTGACGGTCTCATCGAGGACGAAGGGCAGATCGGTAATCTCATTCTGGAGGAAATCTCCGGAGTTCTGACCTCCGGACTGTCCAAAGTTGTGACAAATCTGCTTGCCAGCATCAAGCTGCAAGCCTATTCGCCGCCGCTGCCCATTGAGACGGACCGCATCCACGTTGCCAACGGAACGTACTTCATGGACGGCAGATTTACCGCCGACAAGAGCTACTGCAACAACCGCCTGACCGTCTCTTACAATCCTGATGCACCTACACCGAAACGCTGGCTGCAATTCCTGTCCGAGCTGCTGCAACCGGAGGATATTCCCACCTTGCAGGAGTTCCTTGGTTACTGCCTGCTGCCAACCACCAAGGGGCAGAAGATGCTCATGCTTATCGGCAAGGGCGGCGAGGGCAAGAGCCGCATCGGGCTGGTTATGCGATCGCTGTTGGGCGACAGTATGAATACCACCAGCATCCAGAAGGTGGAGAGCAACCGGTTCAGCCGCGCGGACTTGGAGAACAAGCTCCTGATGGTGGACGATGATATGGACATGAGCGCCTTGCCCAAGACCAATTATATCAAATCCATCGTCACATCTGAGTGCAAAATGGACATGGAGCGCAAGGGCGTTCAGAGCTATCAGAGCCAGCTTTATGTTCGCTTCCTCTGCTTTGGCAACGGTGCGCTGACCGCCCTGCACGACAAGTCCGACGGCTTCTTTCGCCGCCAGATCGTGCTGACCACCAAAGACCGGCCTGCAGGCAGAGCGGACGATCCGTTTCTGGTGGACAAACTGCTGCGGGAAAAGGAGGGTATCTTTCTCTGGTGTCTGGAGGGGCTGCACCGGCTGATCGGGAACAATTATCAGTTCAGCATTTCGGGCAAAGCCAAAGAAAATATGGAGACGGTCAAGCGCAGCAGCAACAATGTGATCGAGTTTCTGCAATCCGAGGGCTATATCCGCTTTCGGGCAGACAGCGAGGCCAGCTCCAAGGCGATCTATGAAGCCTACACAAGATGGTGCGACGACAACGCGCAGAAGCCCATGTCCGCCAACCGGGTCAGCTCCGAGCTTGTACAAAATGAGCGGCTTTACAATGTAGAGGCCACCAACAATGTCCATGTCGGCGGTAAGCGGGTGCGGGGGTTTGTGGGCATTGAGGTGGTCAATCCGCCGCCGTATTAAAAATGAGGAATGGACTTCAAAATTGCCGTACACGCCGTACACCCTGTACGGCTGTTTTTGATTCCATTCTCAAAAACCATTTACTTGTGCGCACCGTGGAGTATTTCACGGCAGCGTGTAAAATCTGCCGCTGAACCGACGGCTGGTACGCAAAACCGGCGTACAGCAACGTACAGAAGGCGGGCTTGCCGTACCAAGCCGTACACCGACGGCTCGATTTTGCTGTTCCAAAATCAATGCTTGTGAAATCCGTGAAGATTTTTGCCGCAGGTCGAACGCACTGCACCATCCGGTGATTTACCGAAGCGTGAAGTTGCTGCACCGGATTGCGGCATATTCTGCCGCTTCGTATGTTCTCACACAGAACGATGAAGCCGATAGGGTGTTGTTATGAACAGGGCATCACGGACGGAAATCTGAGTGGATTTGCGGAACGGCAGATTTTTCACCGCAAAGCGTACACAGTTCACTTACTCAAAAACCAATATCACGAAAATATGGAGGTAAAAAGTTGATGAAATCCAATCTGAGAAATGAGATCAAGTCGTACATCGTCCGTCAGGGAATGACCATGCAGGAGGTGGTCGATCTGCTGCGGGACGAACACGGCTGGTCTGACAGCGTTTCCAACCTTTCAAACAAGCTCCAGCGGGAATCCCTGCGCTATGTCGAGGCCATCCAGCTTGCCGATGCGCTGGGGTACGAGATCGTCTGGCAGAAACGAAGATAAGGGGGATTTTTCACATGACAGATGCAGAGATAAAATTGATTCAGGCGCAGCACCGTTTGGAGGAAGCGCAGGCACGGAATCGGGTCAAGGAGCGCAAAGCCAGAACGCGCAGACTCATTCAGGAGGGTGCAATTCTGGAAAAGGTGCTGCCGGAGGTGCGGGCAATGGAGTTGTCTGCACTGGAGGATTACCTGATGCAGAAGCTGTCGCAGCACAATTGAATCCGCTGGGAGGTCTCCGGGAAACCGGGGGCTTTCCTCTTTTTTCTCCCGAAGGGCGCACTTACTCACCACCTGCTAAAGCAGGCGGTGGTAGCCCTCCCGTTGGTCGGGCACGTGCGCTCTCCGAGGGGGATTGCGTCTCCTGCGGGAGCCGCTGGACGATGCCACAGCCCGCTGGTTCTGCTGTCATCGTCCACGCAGATGGCAAGGCGTTTCCGTGTTGGAAGCCCCTTCATCATCTGCCTGCGCAAACCTGCCACCGGCAGCTTTGCCGCAAATATAGGGGGCGAAACAAATCGTTCCATCCCCTGTTTGGTTGGGTGTCGTGATTCACGACGCCCTTTTTGAGAAAAAGGGGGTGAACAATTCCAGCACCCCTTTAGAAAGGACAAGGTGATTTATGGCGATTTATCATTTGGAGGCCAAGATGGTCAGCCGGGGCGCGGGGCGCTCCGCCGTGGCCGCTTCGGCCTATCTGAGCTGTTCCCGGATGCTCAACGATTACGACGGGGTGCAGCATGACTACACCCGCAAACAGGGCCTTGCCTGGCAGGCAGTGTTCCTGCCGCCAATGGCTTCCCCGGAATGGCAGGACAGGGAAAAACTATGGAACGCCGTGGAAGAAGCGGAGAAAACCAAGGACAGCCGTCTGGCGCGGGAGTTTGTCGCCGCGCTGCCCATCGAGCTGTCACGCCAGCAACAGATCGAGCTTCTGCAAGATTTTATCCGGGAGCAGTTCGTAGATGAAGGGATGTGCGCCGACGTTGCAATTCACGATACCGATGGCCACAATCCCCACGCCCACATCCTGCTGACCGTGCGCCCGCTGGATGAACACGGCACCTGGCAGTACAAGACTGAGAAAGAATATCTTTGCGTCAAAGACGGCGAAGAACGGGGCTTTACCGCCGCCGAGTTCAAAGCCTCACAGGCCGAGGGCTGGGAGAAGCAGTATCCCTACAAAGTGGGCAAAAAGAAGGTGTACATGGCACCGTCCGCCGCGCAGGCGCATGGATATGTACGGATGGACAAACACCCAAAAAGCACCCGGTACGGCAGGCAGAACCCCATCTCTGCGCGGTGGAACAGCGAGGAACAACTGCTCGTCTGGCGCGAGGCGTGGGCCACGGCAGCGAACCGCTGTCTGGAACTGGCCGGTCACGACAGCCGCATCGACCACCGCAGCCATGCCGAGCGCGGCCTGGAGGAGCGGCCCACCATCCATGAGGGTGTGGCAGCCCAGGCATTGGAGCGGCGCGGCATCATCTCCGATCGCTGCGAACTGAACCGGCAGATCAAAGCGGACAATGCCCTGCTCCGAGAACTGAGAGGGCAGGTCAAAAAGCTGGCGCAGACAGTTAAAAATACCATCCCGGCACTTGCCGAGGTCATGGAGAATCTGCGTAAAAATCTGCTGCTGTTCTGCTATCAGCTGGTTTATCTCCGCAAGGGCAAGGGACGCCTGAACGCTTCGCTGAATACGTTGCGCCCCGCCCTCACACAGTACAATCAGCTTGCAAAGGACATTCGGGATAAGACGAAAGAGCGCCGCAGCCTGCTTTCCGAGAAAAAGTCACTCTCTGCTGTCCATGTGTTCCGGCACCGGGAACTGGCGGCAAAGATTGCGGCTCTGACAGAGGATTTGGAGGAACTGTGTTCGGAGAAGAATCTGCTTCTGGCGTCGCTGGCATATTCCGAGGAAGATGCCGCCGATAAATTTCCCAAAGACATTGTAGCTATGGAACAGAGCCTAAAACGGTTGGAAGAACAGGAACAGAAATATTC